>Ga0335396_10005424_pt1 | contig 13191 bp, 15 predicted proteins | sample FRY02_FD_205743 | JGI IMG/M metagenome (GOLD analysis project Ga0335396, IMG submission 205743) | Freshwater microbial communities from Lake Fryxell liftoff mats and glacier meltwater in Antarctica - FRY-02 (spades assembly) (version 2) | ecosystem: Environmental > Aquatic > Freshwater > Ice >... | reverse complement strand
CTGGATTCGCGACACCGGTGCCTAGAGTAACAATCATGAGCGCTACTACCGCAGTGCTTTTTTTTCGACTCATTGCCTGGGCGATTGCAATCGTCATGAGGCAAATTCCAAGAACTCCAGCTAAAGGTAGAATTCTTGTGAGAACTACAAATGGTTCGGCCAGAGACAACTTAGATTCCCAGCCTGCCCACGCATAGGTTAGCCAGTGATAGCGGATTTGGGTCCCAGCGACGTGTATTGAGTCGGACCCCCCCCAAGTAGTAACCGAATGCGTTAAACCTTCGAAGTACGGAAAGTCTAGATGGTACAGAATGTAATCTGAATATTTATCTGGGTTGGTAAGTAGAAAAGGTAAAAGCACAAATATTGAAAGAATCAGGCCCAGAAGCAGGAGTGAGACAAACAGGGGTGTACTGGGTGTTGATGACTGGAGAGACAGAAGACGAATCCGAATGCTCGGTATTAGCCAGAGACAAAGAGGTAAGAGCCCAGCTCCAAGAAAAGCCCAGACCCCAAGATCAAATGGCATAAGAATTTGCGCGAAGAGCACCGCAAGAATTGAACCTATTGCAAGGCCCACACCAAGTAGTTCAGCGGTTCCCACGGCCGACGGCCCTCTGACAAGCAGCCAGATGGTGGCACCGCCCGCTAACTGAACAGCAAGAGTCAGGGTAAATAGGGCGGCGGTCAACACCGAAACACCTGAAAGCACAAGTAAACCGAGAACTAAGAATAAAACGACTATGAGAGCTAAAAGATTTTGCCTGAACGCTGACATGCTCTCGGGCGCAGCAATTAGACCATGCCGTGCCGAATACGAATCTCCATGTTCAATGCCAACGGCCAACTTGTTGTCCTCGCTGGTGGTCACGGGTTGTCCCCGCTGGTGGCCAATGATAGTCCTCGGGTTAGAGGCCTCCTGTCCGGTGGGTGAGGCGGTAGCTGTCGCCGGTTGTGGTGATGATGTGGGCGTGGTAGCAGAGCCTGTCGAGCAGCGACACGGCGATTGGCTGGTCGGGCAGGAACCTTCCCCATTGATCGAATGGGTTGTGTGAGCCGATCGCGATGGAGCGGTGTTCGTAGGCGGCGGTGACGAGCCGGAATAGGAGTTGGCATCCGGTGTGATCGAGTGGCGCGAATCCTATTTCGTCGATAATGATCAACTCGTTGCGGCAGATCTGCTCGATGGTTTTGTCGACGGTGTTGTCGGCCACGGCGCGGTACTGACCCGTGCAGTTCTTGGCAGCGCGGCACGAACGAGAACATCAACCGCCTTCTGTGGCAGTACTTTCCCAAAGGTGTCACAATGGCCAACTGTAGCCAGTCAGATTTAGATCGGACCGCTTTGGAACTTAACACCAGGCCACGCAAGACCCTAGGATTCGACACTCCAGCCGATAAGCTTGTCCAACTGTTGCACTGACCAGTTGAATTTACCCAGCGCCGACGCCGCAAACCCAAAACGCAGTGTAACCCAACTAAGGTCAGGGCTGGGTTTCCTAATCATGTGTGGGCGATCGATTCCTAGTTCGATGAAACCGCCGACGGTCGACCCGTCAATAATTTTTAATGTGACTGACGAGTTCACTCGTGAAGCAATCGCATGCGCACCAGCACGTTCTTTGACGGCTGGTGGCTCGACCGCGATCTTGGATCAAGTCTGTGACCAACGAGGCACCGCACCCGTGTTTTTGCGGATGGACAACGGGCCAAAGTTCATCGCTAACACCTTGCAGGGCTGGTGACAACACGCCAGTTACGTGACGAACTGCTATCTCGGGAAGTGTTCGATTCGATGCGGGAAATCAGAACACTGCTCGAAGACCATCGCAATACCTAAAACCATTACCAACCCCACGGCTAACTCGGATACCTCACGCCCGTCGAATTTGCTGACCGCTGGTGCCAACAAAACCAGCAGCCAGTCTCATAACAAGTGGACCGACTAAAAGGGTATTGTCAAGAGTGTGCAGCTAAACCACATTTTTCTTCTGGAAATCCGTAATGACCGATCCCGTATCAAATTCATCAGCAATATGGTAAAGCGGTACTTTTCTTACTTCTTTCAATAAAATACCGAAATATAGACCGAATATTCCAAGCAGAAAGAATATGGATCCAAACACAAAACCAATTGCGATCGAAATTGAAGTCCATCCCTCTGCGACATTCGGATTTAGCAGCCAGGAAATAAAAGCATAAAGTATGAACAAATAGCCAATCCCGCCTAGCAGGAAAGAAACCGCGGAGAAAAATCTAAGCGGCGCCGTCGAATAGGACAAGAAAGACTCAACACTCAGCCACATCAATGGTATTGAGTTCCGACGTGGAGAGCCAACAGATCGCCTGATCGGCTTATATAGTATGGTTTGGCGAGAGAAACCAAGCTGTGACCGTAAAAAACGGTAACTGCGTATGGCATCCTTGTTATGGGCAAGTGCATTCAAGGCTTTGCGGGAAAAGCAGGTGAAATACGAGGGGTCAATATCCGAGGCCTGCGAGAGCATTAAGCGGGCGAACTTAAAATATACCATTCCACCCATCCGAGACATGGGTGATCTATAGCGCTTCCATCCGCTGCTGGCGATAACAATGTCGACACCACCCTCTGCCACTTCGAGCAACTTAGGTATCACTGAGGCTGGATCCGAACTTGAATCCAGCATCACCACATAGTCGCCTATACTGCTATCAATGCTGGCTGTATAGGCTATATCAGGAGAATAATTCCCAGAGAGCCACAACAAGCGCACACTCTTATGCTTGAGAATTTCAGTTTTGGCTTTACTAATTTCGATATCGGTTAAGCCATTCCCAACGACAATAATTTCGTAATTCTCGACGCATTCCTGCAATACAGGAATCAGGTCCCTTAAAAAGGGCGACAAAACAGCGTCATCGTTAATGACTGTGGCAACTGACAAAAAAATATTCCGTTTCATTGCTGCTTTTATCGAAATTTGCGAAAGCGTAATCGAATAATCTCTTGCAGGTAATTTGTTGAAAGTTGCACTATACGGGCTCTAGAATCTTGATCATCGTACCATCGTACCGGGATTTCGGTAACGGTAAACCCGAGACCTTCCGCCAAATAAAGAAGTTCTGTACAAAAAAACCACCCGTCGTTTCTGATCCCGCATTCAGCAATGTTTTCATATGCATCCCGGCGAATAAATTTAAACCCACACATTCCATCAGTAATATTGGTGTTTAGAATCTGCCGCAGAAGTGTGTTGAACCCTCGAGATGTTATCTCCCGAAGCATCTTCCTGTTGCTCACTCGAGAACCCGGTAAATTACGGGAACCATTAACAACATGCACTCCACCGCCCTCAAATATCGCCACGACCTCCTTAAAGTGTTCAAGATCTGTTGCCAGATCAACATCCATATAGCCAACCACATCAGCCGAACTTTGGCCCCATGCCGCTTTAATGGCAAGCCCCACCCCACGCTGCCCAACCGAAAGATAAGCAACATTCGGATATTCAACACAAAGTTCGTTAGCAACCATGGCGGTGCCATCCGACGACCCATTGTCGGCAATAACGATCCTGCAATTAATAAAATCGTTACTGGCCAAAAAGGAAGATATCGTCTCAATCCCCGTGCTTAATCTTTTCTCCTCGTTCAAAACGGGAATTACAATATCATAAGAGAACTTGTTCATTTTCCGCTTTGTTCAATGAAGCACTCAACTTTTCAATTGTTTCTACTGCTAGGAGTGCGGCACGGCAATTTTCAAGAGAGAAATCTGAAATTTTCTTATAAAACTCGTCTAATACCATCTGAAGCGTTTCCCTTTCTTCTAGCGGAAGGGAAGTCTTGACGCTATCACCGTAATAGCTCACTTCACCTGTCTTGGGGTCTGCGGTTGCATATCGATTTACGCTACAGAGTCGGTTCTGCTGCATCTCGTCCCAGACCAGGATACCCCGCTCACATTGCACGATGAATTCACGTACTTTTTCTGGGAAATATAAATCACACAGAACAGTCGCCTGGGAACCTCCTGGATAACGCAGGGTGGCGCAGGCACCATCGGCAATACCAGGCAAAACAACCGATGTTCCATGAGCCTGAACTTGCAAAGGCGCAGTCCCAAATAGATCATTAAGCAAATACACATCATGGTACATAAGATGCCATAAAACATTTGCATCTCTTTGAAATAGTCCAAAATCACACCGACGAGAGCTGATACGAAGTACTCTTCCAAGTTCGCCCCCCTGCAATATCTCACGCAATTTTCTATATCCGACCGAAAATAACCATGTGTGGTCAACAAATACCGTTTTCCCAGTCGCCTGGCTCATGTGGAAAAGTTCTTCAGCCTCGGAAAAAGAGAGCGCGAGTGGTTTTTCTATAAAGACATGCCTACCGTGCAATAGCGCCTCACGACAGAGGTCATAATGCGTGGATGCCTGAGTAGCAATTATCACGACATCGATAGAATTATCCTGTAAAATTTCGTTTGGGTTGTCAGTGATTTGAATGGTGCTGGATTCAGCTTGAGCAGACTCACGCCGCCCCCTATTTCTATCGCATACCCACTTGACGTAGAATCCCTCATGGTTAAGAAAGTTACGGAGCAAGGTGGGACCCCAGTACCCGTAGCCGATAATGCCCACACAGTAACGCATCTATATGTTTTCCCTATTTAGTCAAGAAAGGCAGAACAGGTCCGCTATGGAAACCGCATTTAAGCCTAACCTTTGCCGAGCCTCCACAATAACTTCCAGAATATCGTAAATGTTATCAATTTTTCCACCCATGATGGTGTGGCAACCCGACATAGAAGGTTCCTCGTGAAAGAGAATTGGACGGCCATCATCGCCCTCGCTTTGAATTAATACCGTTTTCACTTCAAATAGCGAACCCCGATACATGACATCAGACAAGATTGGCATGTACCGAGAGGCATCCCTCAGCATGTACATAAAATTACTATTCCTTTTCGCCTCGTCCATCAATTGATCACTATCAACTAAAGTACTGCTATCCACCCAACGCTGGTGCGGTGAGTAGCGCACATGGGAAAGACTGTGCAACTGGCGAGAGGGATAAGGAATCACCGAGAAAAATGGGCCGTCCATTACTGTGACGCCCAAGCGCTTCATAATGTCAGGGACCTCGACCAAGGCTATCTCGGTAAGTTCGTGTTTAAAAGGCAATAGGGGCAAACAGGATTGTTGCCGCAGTGTATTGATTCTCGAATAAGTACAGTTGAAGACAAGATCAGCTTGGTATATTTCTTCCCCACTAACGCCACGCAACCGAAATCCACCCCCATCACGAGATTCAATCGCAGCAACTTCAGTCTCAAGGACAGTGGAAATCCCCTTGTTATGAAGCTTCTCTTCAAGAATTAACTGCAGCACCTTTGAATCGAATACGAATTCCCGCACCTCAAAAACATTTTCAATCAAGTCCGGCGCAAATAAGGATCGATGATGCGACCCAGCCTGCTTAATTTCAGCGTTCATTCGTTTGAAAATAGTATGATATTGTGTGGCTGAAACCTTAGATCCCGTCTTCGCTATGCCATACAAACTGGTAAAGTCATCAACAACAGCTTTCCGAAAATCAATTATAAAACGCGGAAAGTTAACGAGGGATCTATATGCGGTTAAAAGATTACGAGGATAGTGATATCCCATATGGATACGCGCTTGGTTAATAGACGAAGCACGCTGCAGGATCGCTTTCTCTTTTTCAAAGACGCGAACATCGAGACCGCCCTTATGCAAAAAAAGGGCCAGACATGCCCCATAGAATCCACCCCCAATAATTGCAACTTTCTTCATTTAGAGAAAGTTTCGCCAGAAGCACACTTCTAAAGTCCAGAGCATTGAAATACCCTATACGCTAATGAACTGAGGCACTGTGGAGTTTTCGGATGGTGTGTCCTCGGGACTGGTACAACCATCGACGACTTCACTCAGAAATCGGTGACATCCCACCCGCCGAACAAGAAAGCAACTGGTATCGTCAACAAGATCTGGTCACCACGACCGGAAACATGTAAACCGGCTGGTATGCACCGTGTTTCGTGTAGTCGGATTAATTGATTTCGCTACTGTCACCTACCAAGGAGGACAGTATGGCAAGACGAGAGCACGATCCGGTGCTTCGCCGACGAGCAATCGGATTGCTTGAGAGCGGAAAGTCCGTTCGAGAAGTGGCCGAGGAACTCGGGGTGAGTGGCCAGTCGATTTATGCCTGGCGACGTCAATATCGCGTTGACAGTGGTCAAGAGTCTGGACTGACAACAACCGAAGTCAACGAGCTCAACGCCGCACGTCGTCAGATCAAGCACCTTGAAGTTGAACTGGCGGTTCATGAGTTGGTCACGGAGTTGTTGAAGGGAACCATCAACTTAAAAGCCGGCGGGCGGCCATCGCAGTGATGGTCGCCCGCCGGCATTCGATTCAACGGTGCTGTCGAATACTTGACGTGCCGGAAAGCAGTTTTTACTCGCAGCGCAGGCGAGTCCCGTCGACGCGCAGTGTGCGTCACGCGTGGCTCACTGACGTCATTGGCTAAGTGCACAGTGGTGCTCGTGGCGTTTACGGAGCAATGAGGGTGCACGCGCAACTGACGAAGGGGCTGGGGATCAAGGTGAGCCACGGTACCGTGGCGCTTCTTATGGAACGCACGAATATTCAAGGCATCATCGGACGGCGCAAACGTCACTATGTCCCACCACGATCCAGCCTTCGAAAAAACTCTCGTTTCTGTAACTCCGACAACAGCCAACCTCCTTAGGTCAGGTGTTGCGACGACCACTGGAATGCAAGCTCGAGAGGGCAAAGTTTACTGCTGTTGTGTGCTCGACACCTTCAGTCGAAGAATCGTCGGTTGGTCGATCGACACGATCCAGAACTCGAACCTCGTGGTAAACGCACTCGACATGGCGATCAAGAATCGTCAACCTAAGCCTGGCGGTGTGGTCCACGCCGATCACGGAGCCCAGTTCACATCGTGGGCCTTCACCGATCGGGTTCGTAAAGTCGGTCTCATGCCGAGCTTCGGCTCAGTCGGTGATGGTCTAGATAACGCCATGATGGAATCCTTCTGGTCGAGCATGCAAATCGAACTGCTTAACCGCAAGAAATGGATAACACGAATTGAGTTAGCCAACGCGATGTTCGACTACATCGAGATCTTTCACAACCGCCAGCGCCGTCATTCGCAATTAAATTATCGCACCCCAATAGAGTTCGAGATAACCTACGAAAAGGAATTAATCAACGCCTGATATTCACTATTGCTGGTAACCAAACCGGGGGCAGGTCAAGATGTCAACCAAATCGACAGCAGACCCATTCACCGTTGATACCGGCAGCCAAGTGTACTTTGCGCACCCCGGTTGCCCATGGTTGATAACGTGGCTGCGGTATTACTGCTGCGTCGCGATGGTGCAGCGCTATTGCAGCATAGAGACGATAAACTTGGACTGAGAAACGCGGGGATGTGGGGGCTACCAGGCGGACATGCCGAATCGGGCGAATCGATGGTCGATTGCGCGCGGCGCGAACTGCGCGAAGAAACGGAATACGACGCTTCAGATCTGCGGTTTCTTTGGTCTTTTGACGATACCGACGAATACGGGGCGGCGTATCTGGTAACATTTTTCTGGTGCTGGTATGACGGAATTCAGCCGGTCGTTTGCCATGAAGGGCAGGCATTGGCTTTTGTCACACGTTCTGCGGCTGAAAATTATCAAATTCCCGTCTATCTCTTCGATGTTTGGGATGGCGGACTTGCGGTTGCATCCATAACCACAACCATGGAAAACACACACTCCTGATCATGTCTTATTATGCCGTACCGTATTCCGCTCTGGCGACCGAAGCCGCCCTGGTCAAGACCGAACTCATGCGGGCCGTCGAAAACGTCCTGGATTCAGGTCGATACATACTGGGTCCGGAGGTCGCGGCGTTCGAGCACGAGTTCGCCGAATACTGCCAGACAAAGTTCGCTGCCGGGATCTCGAATGGAACCTGTGCTCTGAATCTGGTCCTCCGTGGCATCGGTCTTGACGAGGGTGACGAGATAATCACCGTTTCCAACTCATTTGTTGCATCGGCTTCGTCTATTGCGCTAGCTGGAGCCAAACCGGTTTTTGTAGATATATGTGAAGACGGGAATATGGATCCGCAAAAACTGGAAGATGCAATTTCGGATCGCACACGCGCCATTGTCCCGGTACATTTGACCGGCCGTCCTGCGAAGATGAAAGATATCCTGGAAATTGCACAGCGGCACGATCTTTTCGTGCTGGAAGATGCGGCGCAAGCTGTCGGCGCATCTCTGAACGGCAAGCGTGTCGGAAGCTGGGGTCATGCGGCCTGCTTCAGCTTGCATCCGCTCAAGAATTTACACGCCTTTGGCGATGGCGGGATGGTTACAACACCGGATCCCGACCTTCTCGCCCGGCTGGCAAAGTCGCGCAATCATGGGCTAGTAAACCGTGAGCAGTGCGATTTCTGGAGTTTTAATTGCCGATTGGACGAGATCCAAGCAGCGATGCTGCGTGTGCAGTTGCGGTATCTAGATGCATGGACGGAGACGCGACGCAACTTGGCTTTCCGCTACAACGATCTGCTGCGCCCCTACGTGGAAGTCCCAGACGAAGGACCGGGGGAGCGTTGCGTTTTTCAAACATACGTTGTGAAGGCAGAGAGGCGCGACGAGCTAAAGCAGCATCTGAACGAGCATGGGGTGGAGGCACTAATCCACTATGCAACGCCGATTCATTTGCAGCCTGCGGCGAAGGACTTGGGCTACTCGGCCGCCGATTTTCCTGTGACAATGCGGCATGTCGGACAAATTTTGAGTCTTCCCTTATACTCGACGCTTACACACGCGCAGCAGGACCGCGTTGTCGAGCTTATTGATTCTTTTTATCATAAAAATTGAATTTTGATACTTAAAAACCATGCAAGTTAAATACTCCTATCTCGATCAGCAGTTCGCTGAAGTCGAAACGTACTTTGAGGATTTACGCAAGCTTGTCTCCAGCGGCGAGTTTACGCTTGGGCCGTTTGTCGAAGCCTTCGAAAAGAAATTCGCGGCCTACATTGGTGTCAAGCATGCAATCGGTACCAATACCGGAACCGGGGCGCTTATTCTTTCCCTCAAGGCCGTCGGCGTCGGGCCGGGTAGCGAGGTGATCACCGTAGCCAATACCTTTATCGCGACGGTGGGCGCAATAATTGCAGCAGGCGCACGCCCGGTATTTGTTGATTGTGACGAGCGCTATCAGATCGATGTCAGCAAGATCGAGGCTGCAATCACGCTCAGAACAGGGGCGATATTGCCTGTCTACTGGGCCGGTTGTCCGCCCGAGATGGACAAGATTCTCGAAATTGCCGATCGCCACGGTATTCCCGTAGTAGAGGACGCCTGTCCGGCTGTTGGGGCAAAAATAAATGGGCGGTTTGCCGGCACTTTTGGAAAAGTAAATGCCTTCAGCATGCATCCATTAAAACCCCTCAACGTCTGGGGCGATGGCGGGATCATCGTTACCGATGACGATAAAGCCGCAGAGTTTCTCCGCCTGTACCGCAACCACGGACTTCTGGATCGCGACCATGTCGAAATATGGGGGGTTAACGACCGGCTACAGCCTTTTCAGGCGGTTGTTGGGAGCCGGGTGCTTGATACTGTTGAAGACCTGGTCGAGGCGCGAATACGGAATGCGCGTCTGTTGGACGCTGGTCTGAAAGGGCTCGAATCTTCTATTCGTCCACCCCGTCGCCCGGCTGGCTATCGTGAGGTTTACCAGCTCTATCTAGTTACCGCGTCCCGCCGCGACGAGCTTGTCAAATTTCTGGTTGGTCGTGGGGTCGAGGCCAAGGTGCACTATCCGATTCCGATTCATTTGCAGAATGCGGCGCGGGATCTGGGTTACAAGCGCGGAGACTTCCCGGTATGCGAGCGTCAGGCGCAAGAGGTCGTCACATTACCCGCTCATCAGCACATTACCGAAGAACAGATTGAATATACCATTTCGATTATTCGTGAGTTTTATGGCTAATACACCGCAGTATGAGGAGGACGGTCGCGAGCAGGCGACCCTGACCGTCAGTGTGGTCATTGTAACGCATTCCGAAGAGCGGTTGCCTAAATTGAAGCGGATTCTAAATGGTCTCGCCGCTCAAACATATCCTCACGTGGAAGTCATAGTCATTGGGAATGGAGTAACAGTCTTGGAGCACGCCTATCTGTCACGGTGGGCAAAGGAAGCAAGTGGTCGGCGCTTTCTCCCGTTTGACACCAATGCTTGGAGCTATGAGGATCACTCCGCCATTGGGCGTCTTCGATACCAAGCTGGGATTCAGCATGCACAAGGTGAGTTGATCTTCTGTCAATCAGATGATGACTTTGTCGCGCCCGATTTTTTTGAGCGGATGGTGGATCTGTTTGCATCAAACCCAGAATGTATGACTGCCATTGGTCTTCCCTTGAGCTATTACTGGGCGAGCGACCGCGTAGAATTTCCGGCGGAAGGCGCATGAAAAAACAGGCCACGGTATATGCATGGCAAGGATCTTGTACTGAATTGGATAAAGGATGTTAGTTTCCATCCGAATCCGGGTTTTTGTTTTGTCTGCCGAAAGGAGTTGTTTCTGGTTGCTGGAGATGACATCTGGCATGGTTACGATACGAGCGTACTGCTATCCTTGGTTCCCCAAGGAATAACGGGTTTTGATCCAGCGGCCTTGATGTACTGGGGTTGTCACGATGATCAAGCGCACTTCGAATTAAATCGACGGCACTATCAAGATTTCGTGTACGTCGAATCATTCGGTGCTAGAGACCGATTCGCAGTCGATATTTGGAAGAAAATTGGCAGCCAAGCTGAATTGCGTGCGGTTATCGCTTACCAGAAGAATGAACTGGCCTATCACTCAGCTCAGGGGGTTTTTGTGGCTATTAAGGAAAAGCGAATTCTACTGGCTCTAAAGCATCTGCGACTTGGCGGAATTCCGAGGGTGTTGCTGATTGGGCTCAAAGGGATAAAGGCGAAGTTCGGTCTATGTTGAGCGGGTTGATTAAATTTGCGGGACGTCGGATCCTTTCAGCGCGTTTCAGAATTAAACTAGAAAGTGCGTTTATCAAATTGATAAGAACTAACCGTTTTCACCACGTTAGGTATGACAAGGATGCCGGTATTGATGTGACATTTATCGAATACAAACATGTCGCAACCCCTCTCGATCGCAGACTCGTAGATTTGGCAGGAGCGGCTGGTCAACTGCTTTGCTCGGAACAGTCGGGGCAAACGTTATCCGACAATGTCCCGCAGAACCTTCAATCGTTATTCGACTTTGGTAATCATTACCTGCTCCTTACCGCGCTCGCGAAGGTCCGACAGGCAACAAAAGTTATCGAAATCGGGACGGCGGGCGGGGCATCGCTGTGGTCTTGGTTGCGGGCAGAGTGTGTGCAAATGGTATATACGTGGGACATAAGCCCTCTCGCGGATTCCTATAATTGGCTTGCGACCGAGGACTGCAAGCAATTGGTGACGGACACGCTAGACCGAGAATCAAAGCGTTGGACACAGTTTGTCGAGGATCTGAGCGATCCCGAAGTTTGGCAGCTGAGATCCTCGCAGATCGCGGATGCAGACATAATCTTCGTGGATGGACCCCATGATGGTATTTTTGAGAGAAAACTTTGGTCAAACATCGTTTCCTTGCCGAATCCGAGCGAAATCCTTCTGGTGTTTGATGATATTCGTTTAAGTTCAATGGTCGATTTTTGGAGCAGCCTTCAGCTACCGAAACTCGACATCACATTTATCGGTCATCAGTCCGGAACCGGCATAGCGTTGCTGGAAGTGGGTCGAAAGTAAAAGTGCTTCAAGTTCAGATTTCTCTGATACGGCAGGGCGGCAAAACTCTTCTTTTCAGAAAGATGAAGAGAGCCTGGCGTATTCCTCACGAGTTGTTCTTATCTATTCTTGCTGTACCGATAGTGGTTGTGATTCGCCTGATTAGACCTTGGCTACTTGTACGATGGGATAATATGCCCAGTCCACGGATTGGCCATTTTGCAGCGAACCCTGAACTTTATCTTTGTGAACGGGATGCGGGCATTAACGTTCCCAGGCAACGCCACAAAGATGTTTTTTTCATGGAACAGCCAATCTGTAATCAACAATTGGCAAAGATGTGGAAGCGAGTCCTGCGCGTCTGGCCCCACTGGATAATGTCGGTCATTCGCCGAGTCAATCTGCTAATTCCCGGTGGGCGGATCCATCAGATTTGCGACGACTCTCACTCCGATCGGGATGTACACAATCTGCTCGATCGATTCTCACCCCATCTGGAGTTTACTGCAGAGGAAGAAGCCCGCGGTGCTGCCGAACTGATGATGATGGGCATACCGAAGGGTGCCCCCTTTGTCTGTTTAATTGTTCGTGACGCCGCTTATCTGGATGATCACCAACCTAAAGACTGGAGCTATCACAACTATCGCGATACCGATATTCAGAATTATGTGCTGGCTGCTGAAGAAATTGCTGATCGTGGCTATTTTGTGCTTCGGATGGGAGCCAAAGTACGCGATTCCATAAATAGTAGTCATCTAAGAGTCATTGACTATGCGGTAAATGGCATGCGCAGTGACTTTATGGATATTTATTTGGGTTCAAAGTGTGCGTTTTGTATTTCAACATCAACTGGACTTGATGCTGTTCCACTAATATTTCGACGCCCTATTGTTTTTGTTAATATGGTTCCTTTGGGCTATCTCTGGACTTTTGGATCAAAAATTATTGGCATCACTAGGCATCACTTCGCGGTACAGAAGAATCGTGAGTTAACACTAAAAGAAATATTCACACATGGTGTGGGCTTTAGTCTGCGAACCTCAGACTATCAATTAAAAGGAATTCAACTTATTGAAAATACACCAGAAGAAATCCTTGAAGTCGTCGTCGAAATGGCAGAGCGCCTGCAAGGTACTTGGCAACCAGAACTCAATGACGATAAGCTACAAAGCCAATTCTGGGAAATCTTCACGGCCGATGCCTACAGTCTTCCCTTACACGGAGAAATTCATGGCCGTTTTGGTTCACATTTTCTTCGCGCAAATGGGGACTTCTTGGAGTGAGCGAAGGAGATCTAGACCAAATGGCGGGCAAGTATTTTTCTGTACACCACAGGTTTCTGG
>Ga0335396_10005423_pt1 | contig 13194 bp, 14 predicted proteins | sample FRY02_FD_205743 | JGI IMG/M metagenome (GOLD analysis project Ga0335396, IMG submission 205743) | Freshwater microbial communities from Lake Fryxell liftoff mats and glacier meltwater in Antarctica - FRY-02 (spades assembly) (version 2) | ecosystem: Environmental > Aquatic > Freshwater > Ice >... | reverse complement strand
TTATGACCAAAATAATCAAGAACGAACATTCCTTTTTACAAAGCGTGAAAAATAGTTTTGATTGCTTGTTTTCAATGAAAACAGAAGCTACGTGATTTTTTCACTGTTTTTGCTCCGAAACTTTAGTAATAAATATTTTGGACACATTCAACTAGTACATTTAATACTTTCTTTTTAATTTTTGGAGATTCATCTAAATTTTCAACTTTCACCTCCATAATATCTAATACTGCATTCAAAAAATTTGATGTTATTATTCCGCTAAAAGAGAAAATGATATTTCGCTCTTCGAACTTTTGATAGATATCATAAATTTTATCAATTGCAGGCATACACAGTATTATTAAAACAAATATAGTATTTTAATATACAATTACAATATAGTAAAATAATTCAATATTATAACGTATGATTTACATTATATTTGTAGTATGAAGAAGAATGAATGGTTTGAATCTTGGTTTGATACGACCTATTATCACAGTCTATATAAAAACAGAAATGACGATGAAGCTAAACGATTTATAATCAACTTAGTAAGTCAATTAAACTTAAAAAAAAACACTTCTGTTCTTGATTTAGCTTGTGGAAAAGGTAGACATTCTATTACTTTAAATGAGTTGGGAATGTCTGTAACTGGAGTCGATTTATCGGAAAACAGTATCCAATACGCGAAAAAATTTGAAAACAATACACTTACATTTCAAGTGAAAGATATGCGATTTCCGTTTGAAGAGGATAAATTTGATTATGTTTTCAACCTTTTCACTAGTTTCGGATACTTCGATAACTTTGACGATAACAAAAAGGTAATAGAGGCAATAAAAATAATGCTGAAAGAAAATGGCACCCTTGTAATTGATTTTATGAATAGTGAGAAGGTTGTGCAAAACCTTGTTAAAAGTGAAATTAAAGAGGAAGATGGTGTTATTTTTAATATTTCACGAGAATTTGATGGAGATCATATCTTTAAACACATAAGCTTCGAAGATCAAAAGGAATCATTTAAATTTACCGAACGTGTTCAAGCTCTCTCATTTAAACACTTCAAAACATTATTAATTGATACTGGTTTCGAAATCATACATTCTTACGGTGATTTTGACTTAAATCCTTTCAATGTTTCAACTTCAGACCGCTTAATTCTTATTGCTAAATTAAAATAATGGAACAATTTCTCGTTTTTTCTAGTCTTTTCGTCTCTGTAATACTCGGAGGTCTAATTGTTACTTTTCTTCACGCATCAAACAAGCAAAAATTTATTAAACTGATGCTTTCTTTTAGTGGAGGATTTCTTTTGTCAATCGCTTTTATTCATTTTGTCCCTGACCTATACAGCTCTGGCACTAAAAACATTGGAGTCTACATCTTAATTGGGTTTTTAGTACAACTAGTTTTAGAGTTCTTTTCTGGTGGTATTGAGCACGGTCACGTGCATGTACATAAAGGTCAAAAAATGCCTTGGGGTCTATTTATTTCTCTTTCATTCCACTCTTTATTAGAAGGTATTCCATTAGGAAATCAATACACATCTCACCTAGATAACCACCACCACGCACACGATGGGAATTCATTGTTGTTTGGTATCCTTTTCCACCAACTTCCTGTTGCTGTGGCTTTGATGACTTTACTAATGAATACAAATATCTCAAAACTAAAAGCCTGGACTATCCTTATCGCTTTCGGCTTAATGACACCATTAGGACTCGTAGTTGGATTAATGTCAAACGGAGCAATTGCTTTAGATTTTAATATTATTCTAGCTATTGTAGTGGGTATGTTTTTACATATCTCAACAACTATTATTTTTGAAACGAGTGAGAATCATAAATTCAATGTGCTAAAACTTACGAGTATTTTAACGGGTTGTTCTTTGGCTTTTTTGATGAATTAAAGATTAAAAAGTAAAACGATCAATCACTCTTGAGTTATAGTAATGTGTGGTTGCTTTGTTATTGAGCGATATAGTTTCTGGTTGGGAATTTTACCAACGATAATTAATAGATCGTCTAAAAACAGTTAGTATAATGCCGATATAATATGAAAATAGTACATACCGATAGCTATCGGTATGTTGGACTATCTTGAATATAAAATCGGTATGACTTCTTCAATCTTTAAAATCCTTTTTGTTGAAGTTGATCAATAACAGGTAAGCCATATTTTCGTTCTTCAAATAGAACATTCTTCTCCGCTTTTTCCTGAAGATAATTACAAATTATTGGTCCTAACTTACTATAATAAGTTGACCCAACTGGTGACTCTCCAAAAATAGCAGCGTAAAAACAAGAAGCCGCTAAATAAGAACCTTTTAAGCTTGGATGAGCACCATCTTTTACATACAATTTCACATCATTACGATTCCTCCGAACATCTTTCCAAGCCATTCCTACTGGAACGACTCCAATATTATATTCTTTATATAAATTTAGGTATTCATCTCTTATCTTATTCGCCATTTTCTCAAATGAATTAACCTCTTCCATAGGCTTATACCCGTTCTTATAACCCCAAGTCATATAAAAAAGAATTTTAGTAGATGGATCATTTTTAGCCACTGCACTAATTAATTTTTCTAAAGCTGGTTTAGTTTCATTTTTTAAGACGAGTGTATCTGCTAAAAAATCTCTACTTGATCCCTGAACAACAATCACATCCCACTTTTTTCTTCTTATAGATTGGAATACTTGAGGTCTGTTCGATTGAATGTAAAGTGTCGCCTTCCCTAAAGTACAATGCTCAACTTCAACATTTTTATTTTTAGACAGGGCTATTCCTTCAAAAATAGAAGGCATATTATTTCGATAAGTATAACTATTCCCTATAAATAAAACTTTAAAAGTAGCTGGATCTTCTTTTTTGAAAAAAAAATAATAGCTTGATAAAAAGATTCCTATAAGAAGGGAAACATAAATCACTTTTCTCATCTACTTTATGATTTTCAAAAAGGTTAACCACATTATTTTTAAATCTTCTAATAAAGTCGGATTCTGAATGTATTTTTGATTTAATGCAAGTTTTGCGGGCATAACCTCTTCAATATATGTCTTGTTGGGTTCATTTGACTTTCCTAAAAGTTCATTTTCATGAAAATATTCTAAAGAGGCATAATCAGTAATACCTGGTTTTACTGACAGAACGTTTAACTGCTCTTCATTATACAGATCTACAAATTCTTTTACTTCAGGTCTAGGGCCAATAATGCTCATCTCTCCGATTAATACATTTATAAACTGAGGAAATTCATCCAACTTAAACTTTCTTAGATAATAGCCAGTTGTAGTAATTCGGGGGTCTCTCATTCCAACGGTAAGTTTACCGAGCTTATCAGCATCCTTTCGCATTGTTCTAAATTTAAAGACTTTAAAAGGAACTCTCCCTTTACCAATTCTTTCTTGTCGATAAAACAATCCTCCTCTTGACTCAACTACAATTAAAAAAGCAATAAAAATCCCTAAAGGAAAAAAAAACATTAAAATTATAAGGCTAAATAAAAGATCAAATAAACGTTTCATTTATGTATCAGCTGAACGGATTTAACAACAGAATTAATTACTTTTTTAAGCTGTTCTTCAGTTAAATCATAAAAAACAGGCAAAGAAATCTCTCTAGAGAAATTTAAATAAGTTGTAGGAAATTGATCAATTGAATAGCCTTTGTTTTTGTAAAAAGTCATCATCGGAACAGGAATAAAATGAACATTTACGGAAACATCTTCATTGAAAATTAACTGAATGATCTCATCTCTTTCAACTTCGCTTATACCTTTAATTCTTAATGGAAATAAATGATAAGATGAAATATTAATATCGCTTTCATAAATAGGTAATTCAGCCCACTCAAACTTCGAAAAAGCTTTTGAGTATTCATCAAAAATATGTTTTCTTTTAACCAAAGTCTCAGAATCATATCGCTCCAACTCAACTAAACCAATTGCTGCTGAAATATCAGTCATATTGCATTTATATCCAGCCTCTACTACATCATATTTCCAATTACCTTTTTGAGTTTTTGCTAAAGCATCTTTATTTTGCCCATGAAGCGACATAATGCAAAAACGTTTATAGAGTTCTTGATTATCAAAAGGGCTCGGTAAGTTAAAAGCAATCGCACCTCCTTCTGCAGTTGTCAAATTTTTAACCGCATGAAAAGAAAAAACAGAAACATCTGTTAAACTCCCAGTTTTATTGCCATTTTGAATAGCCCCAAAAGAATGTGCAGCGTCAGAAAGTACTAAAATTCTACCAAAATCTCTTTGCTCGTCAGTTGATGGAGCAAAATCAGACTTTCTATCCACCACTAACTTATTAATCGCAGAATAATCACAAGGATATCCAGCAAAATCAACAGGCATAATAACTTTTGTTTTAGACGTTATTGCTTTACTAATTGACTCAACGGAAATATTAAAATCATTTTCATTGACATCTACAAAAACGGGTATAGCTCCGCAATGAACAATTACATTAGCTGTTGCACAGTATGTGTATGCAGGCAATATGACTTCGTCACCCTCTCCTACTCCAAACCATCTTAAAACCAATTCTAACCCAGCAGTAGCAGAGTTTAAAGCTACCGTAGCCTTGTTCCCACAATATTCAGTAATTTTTTGTTCGAAAAGCTTCGTTCTAGGACCAGTAGTTATCCATCCACTTTTCAATGCTAGCGTAACTTCATCAATTGTTTTCTGATCTATTCTTGGAGGTGAAAATGGAATCATAATGTTTTATTTAATTTCAGTTTATTATAAAAACCTAGCGAAATATTATCTCTGTTAAAAAACTCGTTTACGTATTTTCTGCCATTTTTTCCTTTCTCGATAATTAAATTTGGATTATTATAAAACAATAATATTTTATCGAATAAATCATCAATGTTTTCCGGCTCAAAATACAGACCTGCATCTGCCTTATCTATAAAATGCCCTTTTGCTTCACCATCTACACCTAACAGCAACGGAGTTTCCATAGCTAAGGCTTCAAATATTTTAGACGGAATTGCTCCTGTAAAAAGTTCTAATTTTTTTAAAGGAACTAGCGCGATGTCAACTGCTGAAAGAACCGAAGGCATATCACTTTTATTTACCGGATCGAAAAAAAATACATTCCATAAATCTAATTCTTGTTTAATTTTTAAAAGACGACTCTTTTCTGGACCAGATCCTTGAAGGATAAATTTTATTTTCGGATAAGATTTTAACTTATTTGCAACATTTAAAACAACATCTAATCCTTGCGCATAACCAATAATCCCTCCATAAAAAAGTAATAAGTCATCATTAGAAAAGTTATTGTTTTCCCTAAATACTGTAGTACTATTTTCTGGATTATAAAAATTAAGATCTACACCATTAGGTAACCAGTAAACATCTTTATTTGGGAAACGAGACACAATACTTTGTACAATCCCATTTGTTTGACCTGTAATTAAAAAAGATTTATCGTAACATTTTTTCTCTAAATTATAAGCTAATTTCAGAAATGTTTTATTTGTTACCAGTCCTAATTTCTCAGCACTTTCTGGCCATAAATCGGATACATTAAAAATTAATTTAGCTTTTAACTTTTTAGACAATAAAATTGCTGAATAACCTAAAAATAATGGTGGTGATTCAACAAGTAAATAATCAAATTGTTCTAATTTTTTCCCTCTAAAATAAGAGGTTAAAACAAAACTAAAATAGTTTAATAATCTTTTGACTATTGACTTAGATTTTGAAACATATATTCTTGATCGATAGACTTTTATTCCATCTATAATTTCTTCTTTAATTTGATTTCCCTTATATCTATCATGAATTTCCATCGAAGGATAATTAGGCATTGCAGTTAAAACTTCAACTTCTAGTCCTTTATCCTTTAATCTTACAGCAAGCTCATGTAGCCTATTTTGTGGAGCTCCTACCTCTGGAGGATAATACTGTGTTAAAAATAATATCCTCATTTTTATTTCTTAATAATTGATTTAGACGGTACTCCTGCAACAGTATCTCCTTGAAGCACACTTTTTAATACGACACTCCCCATACCGATAATTGAATCATCTCCCAATATTAACTTTTGCTTAATCGACGAACTTGGTGCAACCCAAACATTTTTCCCTATAGTTACACTACCAGCAACCATTGCATTAGCTATTATCAAACTATTTTCTCCTATATGTACACCGTGAGCAATGTGGACTAAATTATCAATTTTAACATTTTTAGATAGCTTAGTAGATCCCAATACAGCTCTGTCAATACAAACATTATTACCTATCTCTACATTGTCTTCAATTAAAACATTTCCAATATGGGGTATAAGTTCATACTCACCTTCTTCATTTGGCTCATAACCAAAACCAACACCGCCTATAGTACAGTTAGAACCAATTTTAATATTGTTTTTCAACACTGTTCCAGCTTTAATAACAGTATTCGAGCCTATTGAAACTTTTTGACCTATTATAACACCCTCTTCAATAACAACATTATGACCTATATTAACTTCTAACTGATTATAATGAACAGAGCTACAAATAAATGCTGAAGGAGAAACAAAAGAATAACTCTCTTTTTTAACTATAAAGCAATTTAAAATGGACGCAAATGATTTTCTAGGATGTGAAACAATTAGCAAATTAATATTTGATAATGAATTAACAGCACAAAAATCTCTGCCTTTTTCAGAAAGAATTACTGTTCCACTTTTAAGGTTTAATAAAGAATCTAAATTTTTATCAGAACACCAACCAATAGAATCCTGATTAAAATCAAGGTCATCAATACTCTTAAAATGGACATCCTCTATTTTATATTTGAGAACGACATTGATAGGAGAAACAAAATCTATTATAGTGTCTAAAATCATAATTAATCAATTATCCATCTTACCATTTCAAATGCCTCTGCGTATCTAGCACCAATTTGAACACCTCTTGTTCTTGCTACAGAACGTATAAAATCTTCATCAGAATAAGGTCTGTGCGCTTGGGATTGATATGCTTTTAATGCATCTACCTTAATTTTAACATGTTTTTCTTCTAAATGCACAAAACTTGATGTTGAAAATGAAAAGTTATTCCAAGGTAATTCGTAAGACATAATGCTTTTGAATTTAAAAGCTCGCATACCTTCTTCAGCAATCGTATGATGATCTTGATGAATATCATTCATCGCTGGAATAAAAATTAAATCCGGATCAATTTGAGCTCTTAATTTAATTAAATCATCTAAAATTTCTTGTCTATGATAACCAAAAGTACGAACATCATAATCAAACAAAATCAAATTTTCAGGTTTAATTCCTAGCACTCTAGTCGCTTCTTTAACTTCGGTAATAAGAATATCGGATGGGAATTGAGGTAGAACTGATTGCTGACAAGCAGAAAAAGCAGCATAATAAACATCATGACCTTCTTCAATAAATTTAGCAATTGTAGCGCCACAACCAAATTCACCATCATCTGTGTGTGGAGCGAGAACCAATACTTTTCTTATCTTATCTAACATTTTTAATATTTATTTACAAAAATAAACTAAATTGAATGATTTTTAGATGGATTATTTAAAAGTTTTGAATCTTTCAATGCCAATAACAAACATATCCAAAAAGTATAAAAAATAATCCCACTTTGCCTCTGAAGCATCGATTCAAATAAAGCGTTAAAAGCTAAATTTAAAGCTATAAAAATCAACAACCAATTTCTACTTTTAAAACCATGATAAAGAGGTAATATGATAATTAACAAAAGAATAAAAAGCCCAACAACTCCGATTTCTAATCCCGTCTGTAAAAATTGGTTGTGCGGATTGTAATTAAAAACAGCTAATTCATCTAAGCCTTTTGATTTCAAGTTTTTTGACAAATATTCATCTACATTTCCTGTACCTACTCCTAATGGATGCTCTAAGAATTCATCTAAAGCAGTTGACCACATAATCATTCTCGTATCACTTCCACTTGTTAATTTTGATTTATCAGAATTACTATCAAAAAAACTTGTTAAAGACGAATATGCAGTATTAACTTCAATTCTAACATTACTACTCAAAAAATAGATCACAATTGGAAATAAAGGAAGTAAGCTAATAGCAAGTATCAAATAAACTCTTTTCAAATATCTAAAACCTAAAAAAATGAAAAAGGTCATCAACATGATCCCGAAAAATAATAATCCTGCTAATGACATACAAAATGCCAACATTACTATTGAAAACAAACAAAAAATTGTTACATTAAAAGATGAAAAATAGCTCCATCTCAATCGAAGTCCATTAAGTGCTAAAAGAATTGTGAAAGATAGAAATGCTGAAAAATAAGATGGATGGTGTATATAGGAAAAAAAAACAGTAGAGAAACTGGTATCATAATCATGCGTTAAAGAAAAACAATTAAGTGAATGGATAAGCCCTAAAAAAGAAGAGACTATCATTCCTATGATCATTCCAATTGAAATAAATCTTATCGTATTATTATCGAAAAAATTAAAGGAAAAAAGAAAAGGAAATAATAAAAAAACTAACTTATTCTCAAGATACATTTTTGCTAATTCGTGATTATGTGTAAATAATACACCTAACGCATAGGTAATATAAAAAAGAGTAAATAGCATCAACTTTTTATTTAAAGTGAATGAGATTTTCTTTTTAACGACTCCAAAAATTAATGAAATAAAAAGTAGAATTACAAAAAGAGTAATAGTTTTAGGAAGAAAACAAAAAACCCCAATAGCAGTTGCGAACAATAAATTAATTCTTTTTCGGAAATCTCCTAGAACAGCTTTAACAATTTCTAAATTATTCATTAGAATCGAATGTTGAAAAAGGTGAAACAATTTCTCCTACAGTTGTGGTTCTAAAAGACTCAATACAACTATTACTTCCTATTAATGATCCAACACCAAAATGAACATGGTTTCCTATTTCGCAATCGTGATCAATAATAACGCCTGTATTAATTAAACAATTTTCTCCTATTATTGAAGATGCGTTAATTACTGAATTCGGAAGAACAACAGTACCTTTTCCAATAATTACGTCTGACCCGATTATGGATGATGGATGAATGATGACAGCAGGCTCAAATAAAGAACTTAATTGATTATAAACCCTTTCGCGAATTATATTGTTACCTATTGCAACAATAAAACAATCTATATCACTTTTTAAAAAATCGATTCTATCTTGACTCTCAACAACTTTAAATTCAGTTATCACACTTGTTCCAACAGGTAATGAAGCGTCAACGAAGCCAACTAGGTGATAGTGATCTTGGGCACAAACTATATCTGCAAGAACTTTCCCATGTCCACCAGCACCAATTATTATGAGTTTTTTTCTTTCCATCTGTAGATAATTTAGTTCGTTTCTTAATTTGCCTTTTTTAAGGCACTCATGAATGCTTCGCAATTGTTTTTTAATGGTCATACCGAAGAGTCGGTACAAGTAATGGAATACGCCTTTTGTATCTTCATCAATGTTTAACTAAGTTGCTTGCTTCACAGGTGTGAGTTTTCTCATGGCTATTTCATAAAGAGACTAAACGTTTATAACCTTGTTCCACCTTTTCCATATTTACAGACCAAATTCCTTTATCTTGAATTTTTTGATGATTAATGTTTCTAGCGTTATTTACTAAGTCAGTATAAGAATCTTTTACTTTCAAAATTTTAGACGCCAAATCTTCAACATCATCAATCTCTACTAAAAAACCATTTTCGCCATTTTCAATCCATTGCTGATTTGCCGCAATATTCGTTACAATGGAATAGGTACCGCAAGCCATAGCTTCATTTAACGAAATATTATTACCATCTGATAAAGAAACGGAAATAAATAAATTTGACCCTCTTAAAATTGAAGCAATTTGAGGTTGAGGAATTTTTCCGTAAAAAGTAGTAAATGGTTTTAACCCAAAAGAATCAACCATTTCTTCTATTTCTGAGCGGAGAGAACCATCACCTATTAAATTTAGTTTTATTCCTGGTATTTGATCTTTAATTTTAGATACAGCTTTAATTAAATGAGGAATATTGTAAATATCTTCAAAATTCCTTGTACTTGTTATTACAAATTCATTTTCTGAAATCAATCTATTTTCATCATTAAATATCAATGGATCTATTCCAAAAGGAACAGTGCTAACCTTTGAAGAAGGTACGCCTAAATCTTCAATAGCTTTTTTCATATGGTCCGCCATTGCAGTAATCCAATCAGCTTTTCTAAAAGCAAATTTTAATAAAACTCTATAGATCGAAGATTGTTTAGGACTAACCAGAACGTCAGAGCCTAATGCTGTAATGACATAAGGATGAAAGCCACATAGTGCGCCAATAATACCATAACTTGTAGCATACAAGGAGTGAACGATATCTGGAGAAATTTCTTTTATTTTTCGCTTAACTTTTAATGTATGGAATAATAACCTCCAGTTTCCACCATTCACATTAATATTTCCTCCTTCAATTAAATGAACGTTTATATTTTCAATAGAAATATCTTTAAAAGATATCAAATCAACTTGGTGGCCTAACGAATGAAAATGCTTACACCATCTTTGAGTATGAATACTTTGACCGTCTGCAAAAATACATATCTTCATTCTAATTTCTTATTTAGCTTATAAAACTGAATTGTGCTTTTAATACCCTTTTCATAATCGTATTTATAACAAATATACGTCTCTAATTTAGAATCATCATACATTGTATGATTTGAAACTGAATTCAATTTATGAATTTTAAAAAATGCTAAAAGCTGAAAAATAAAATTGGGTAATGTTATCAGTTTCGATTTAGATTTTAAATTATATTTAAGTAAATGATAAAAGTCTTTGATTAACATTGATTTACCGACATTAAATATTCCTAACATTTCATTATTCGTAATTGAATTATAAATAATATGAGTCAGATCTTTAACATAAATATAATTTACAACTGCTCCTTTCTGGTAAAATAAAACACCATTATTCTTAATATGCTTCATTAAATTAAGTAAAGCATTAAATGGATGAAACTCACCAAAAACATTCGTCGGTCTAAAAACAATAAACTGAAATCCTAAATCATTAGAAGCTGACAACAATAAATTTTCAGAAATGAATTTCGTCCTTTCGTATTCGTTTTTAGGATCCGGTGGATGGTTCTCATTTACAACAAGTCTATCTACGTTATACCCTTCTCCTACTACACCTACACTACTTAAATGAATTACTTTTTGAATAGTCGATCGCTTTATGGCTTCAATGATATTATTTGTGCCTAAAACATTCGTTTCCTCTAATTTAGAAGAGTCTCTTACCTCTGCTGCTAAATTAATTAGTATGTCTTGATTTTCAAAAGCTTTACAAAGACTTTCTAAATCATTTAAATCTGCTTTTACAAATTTATATTTTTTCTTTTTGGAAAAGGATTCAAGCTTTGATAGGTCTCTAGTAATCAATGTAACGTCAAAATGTGAAAAATCATAGTCTTCCAGCAAGTTTCTACCAATAAAACCAGTCGCTCCTGTAATAATTATTTTCATATTTTCAACTTATCCCATCGGGAACATTAAATAATTTTGGAAAAGTATACAAATAAGCTTTAAATTTTCTAAAATAGATTACATTAAAAGGAGATAAAAAACCAAACAGAATAATTTTAAAAATAACATGATAAAAACTTAATAGTAATACTAAAATATAGTTAATTATTGAATAATGTTTTTTAAAAAATTTTATTTTATTAAATATTTGGTTCGATAAAGATATATTATAATTCTTTTTTGCGCTCTGCCCAACATGATGCTTGATTTTAGTAGTAGGCAAATAAACGCATTCTAATTCAGCATTTGAAGCTCTATAACAAAAATCAACATCTTCAATCCAAAACATTTTTTCATCTAAATCTCCTATTTGCGTCAACACCTCTTTTTTGAAGAAGATCGCTGCACCTGAAAAAGTTTCTGCTTGAAAAGGAAGTGAATAATCAAAATCTAAGTAATTTTTTCTTTTCAATAGAAAATTCAAATAATTTGTCTCATAGAAAACATACTTTAAGCTAGGATTTCGCCAAACACTTAATTGTCGCGAACCATCAGAATTCAATAACATTGGAGCAACAATAGAAACTGAAGAATTATCTTTGAAATATTCTAAAATAATATTTAATGAGTCTTCTAAAAACTCAGTATCCGGATTTAACATGAAAATAAAATCTCCTTTTGCAATACTAAATCCTTGATTATTTGCTTTTGGAAATCCTGCGTTGTATTTATTTTCAATTAAAAGAACATCTTGAAACCTATCTTTTAATACTTTACATGAATCATCCGAAGAATTATTATCGACTACAATTATTTCAATTGGAACATTGGTTAAATTATACTTATAAATCGATTCAATGCAATGAATCAATAATTCTTTCACATTATAATTTACAATAACAATTGAAACCTTAGGTAAAACCATTCTCCTTTTTAAATTTTAATGTGTAAACCAAACTACCTATTAAAAACCAATAAAGGTTTGAAAATAAATAAAAATCAAGAACATTACTCACTAAATTTTGAATATTTACAATAATTAGTATTGTAAATAGAAAATGTTCAATCCCAAATTCTTTCTTTAAACTATCTTTTACAAATTTAACAACGATTAAAGTAGTGAATATTAAGTATAAGGCTAATCCTAGCAGTCCCGTTTCATTCGCAAGTTTTAAAAACCACCCATCTGTTGATGAAGTAGAAAGTTTATTAGTGTTATTTTCACTCAAAGACTTCTCCTCTTTTGAAAAACGCTCAGCTACGTGTCCTGCTTTACCTATTCCTCTACCAAAAGGATTATTGAAAACATCATTAAATGAGTCTTTATTTAAATCACCCCGCGTGTTACCTTCTTGCATTGAAATGGTATCGATAGTTGATGTTAAAATCCATTTTGTAAATGCGGTTGGTGTTTTGACAATAAAAGAAACTGATAAAAAAGTAATCATTAAAAGCGGGGCTAAGACCAATAACAACTTCCACTTTTTAGAAAAAAGTAACAAAAGAACAAATCCTATAAAAGCAACTAAAATAGCTCCTCTACTCAATGACATTAGCAAACTGAAAAAAAAGAGCGTAATGTATATTAGATTTATTTTATTTTGAGTGGTAAAATACTTAAAAACAAAATATAAAAATGAAGCAGACATAAAAGCCCCAAAGACTACAGGCGTCCAAAATAAAGA
>Ga0335396_10005416_pt1 | contig 13217 bp, 11 predicted proteins | sample FRY02_FD_205743 | JGI IMG/M metagenome (GOLD analysis project Ga0335396, IMG submission 205743) | Freshwater microbial communities from Lake Fryxell liftoff mats and glacier meltwater in Antarctica - FRY-02 (spades assembly) (version 2) | ecosystem: Environmental > Aquatic > Freshwater > Ice >... | reverse complement strand
GTGGGCGTCGATCTCGGCGGCGGTGAGGCCAAGCTGGGTCAAAAAGCCGCGATAGGTGACCTCGTGCACCCGCGAGGCGTTCATGGCGCCGTGCTCGTGAAAGAGGTTTTCGACGAGTACCATGCGCTCGGGGTGAGCTGGGATCTGCGCAATGAGGGCCGCCAAAAAACGCGGAAAAGCGGCGACTACATGGCGGATCTCGAGGGCCGCGGCCTTCGCCTGAGCCGGCGTCAGGGTCGCCTCGCGCATTGCGCGGACAAAGGGGTGGTCTTCAGGCCTATTGGCGGCGAGCTGTGTGGTCGCGCGCGCTTTCGTGGTGATCATAGGATAGTCCTTGGCTAGATGAGTAAGAGCTCGTGTGCTTCAAGGCGCTCGGTCCGTGATGGAGGCCGCCCGAAGGCGAAGGTCGTCGACACGAGGGCCGCCTGGAGGCCGCGCGCCTTGGCGACCTCAGCGTCTAGCCCGAAGGCCACAAGATCGTAGTGCGTCGCCGCGGCGGACAGGAGGGCCGCCAGCGCCAACGGCTCGGGCGCGGCTGGTGAAAGAAAAGCGAGATAGCCAAGGGCCACTGGGGCGCCGCCGATTCGGAAACCGCGCCGCGAACCTTCCTCGGTCAGCAACGCCGATGTGTATTTTCCATTGTGTTCAAATAAAAGCGGGCGACCACCGGCCTCGCGCCAATAGGTCGGCGCGGGGGCATAGTCGGCGAAGGCACCGCGCCGGGCGGCCTTCCACTTAGACAAGCCGACCTCATCGGCGGTGATGATGACCTCGCGAGTTGGTTGCAATACCACATGTGCAGTCGCGCCAATGACCGTGACGCCTCCTGCGAAGAGCCCGGTCTTTTGTGGGATCTCCGCGGTGAGGGGGTTATCCGCGAGCACGGTTCCGATGGCGCCGACGGGGCCGCACTGGGCCCTCGCGAACGCGCCAAAGGCGTTGGCGATGCCTCGCAGGCGGAAGGCCGGATCGACGCGCAGATCATGCAGGTAGGGCACGTCCACGAACGTCCCCGCTAGGCTGCGGCGTTGGATGGACACCGCCGCCGACCCAGCCAACGTATTGTCGCAATAGGCGCCCCAGGTCTCGGTAGGTCCGAAAAAGCGCCCTAAAGCGAAGGGGTCTGGGCCGCGGTCAATGCGAAGATGCGCGTCCTTCGATGTGCACCGTTCGATGAGCGCGAGGAGGTCCGCCGCATCTGCGGCCGAATTCGGATCAAGACGGCGAAGTTCAATGCTCATCCGAGCCTCCCGCAGTGAACGGCCCGATAGAGCATGGATCGGTCAAGCGCGGCGTGCTCTGGGCGCGCGTCGCACAAGCGTAGCGCCGCAGGCAAGGACCGCTGATCGAGCATCTGTCGCACGACCACGCGAGCGCCGGGTGCCGCCTGCACCATGCGTTCGGCGATGGCGGCCGCGATCGATTCCGGAGCCCAATCAAAGACATTCGACAGAGCCACGGCATCATAAGGAACCTCGGGATTCTCGACCCCTTGCAGCGCGACCGTGTCGATTCGAAGCTTGTGCAGGTTCCTTTTAACGCGCGCGTAACCGTCTGGCGTCAAATAGTCCGGCCGCGCGGCGACGGGATAACGCCCATCAAGTATCTGATGAAAAAAGGGATTATCGCCAATCCGGCGCGTCGAGACCTCGGCGGCGAAGCGCTCGGCGAAGAAGGCCCCAAAGGCACGCTCTTCGATGTGGGCGAAGAGCGCGGGCGGAAAGAAGTGGTCGTGAGTCGTGCGGCTTAAGAGCAGATCGAGGGCCAAGCACCAGCGCTCGGTATTGGCAAACTCGGCGAGCCAAGCCAGCTGTGCCGCGACATCCGGGGCGTCGAGCAATGCGGCCCACACGGCCGGCTCGTGGACCGTGCGGCGGAGGTTATTGCCGAGGAAACGGTAGAAGCGCTCGTTAGCCCCGCAATGCAAGAGACCCGAGGCGGCGACCTCATCCGAGACCGTCAGCCCTGCGCGGGCGAAGAGCCCCGCACGATCGCCGTCCGCCTCCCCGGCCACGACTAAGAAGTCGTCGAGCTCGAGGGCCGCTATCGCGCGCACCTTTTGCGCCAATAACGCGGTCTGGGCAGGATTGGCGTCGACAGCGTGGACTAACTCGACGCCATCATTAAGAAGTGCAAGCGCCGTGCAGCCACCGGAGGCGACCGCGAGGATGCGTCGCGCGCCCTCGAAGTGTTTGGACTCGACGGCGGCATCCTCGCGGATCTGCGCGAAAAGAAGGGGGATCATGCGCATACCGCCAGCGGGGTCCCGAGGCTGGCGAGCCCCGAATGAAGCTCGGCGAGCAGCGCCCGCCTATCGGCCGCCGTGCCATCACACCCAAAGACCGCGAGCCGGTAACGTCCAAGAGGCTTAGTCGGCGCGTTCGCCTCACACATACGCGAGGTCAGCGTGGTCGCATCAAAGCCCGCGAGATGGCTCACACGTGTAGCGAATTGTCGCAGTGTTTTCCGTTCCTTGGCGCGGGGCGGGCGATGCGTCAGCCCAGGCCAAGACCGTTTGGGCAGAAGACGCCCGAGCATCGTGAGAACACGCTCGTTTTCGAACTCGGCCGCGCAATGAAAGGCCCTGCCAGGCGCCGCGAGGTGTTCGACCAGCCCCTCAAAAAGGGCGAGGTAGGCCCGCGAACGCGACACGAGGGGACCAAGATAGACGAGACTCTCGGCGCCCGTGTCGTAGCGCTCGATGAGCTGAAAGGCGGCGATCCCGCCCTCATCATAGAGGCGCGCCACGAGGGGATAGGCCGTGAGCCGCGGGCGGAGATAGGACTCGGACACCCCACGAGTCTCGCCAAAGGCGGCCAACGCGTCGCGGTCTGCGGGCGTTAAGTATTCGGTTTTACACAAAAACAGATTGGGTCGAATCATCATGCCGCACACGTTTATCGAGAAAGTCAGACAGGATGACCGCAGCTAGAGCAACAACGATGCCACCACGGGTAACATGCTGTTTATTGGCGATTTGTCCGAAACCACGTGCTGCGGTTTCTGACCTCGGGCGCGTATCGCCTGTGGCGGGACGCGAGCCGAAAATGACGTCAAGACTCTAAAACAATGAGTGAAATGATGAGAGCCTGCGGGTGTGAACCGCGTTGCGCAGATAAAGGGAGCTCCGTACGCACCTGACCTGGCGTCTAGCGTCCTGACTATCGGTCACAAACTCAGCGAGCTGGCGCGGGGACATTCGTCGTCGAGTCACACACCGCCGCAGCAGCCCTATCGACGATACTTCGCAGCATGGCCGCGTAGCTCGCCTCGTAATCGCACGAGATTTGAAGCACGATCATCGGGTCGATAGAGGCCGGGTCGAAACCATCACCGCAGGGGGTGACGGCTATCCCATCACCAAGCCGCGCTGTGAGGTTGGCCTTGATGAGGGTCTCTTGGAGGTCTTCAAAAAACTCTAGAGACCCCATGCCACCGAGCACGACGTGGCTACGGGCTGTGAGCAAGGAACCACGCGGATATGTCGGAAAGTAGGTCGGAAATACCGAGGTCAGGCGGTTGCCGACCACGCGCTCAAGGGCAGATCGATCGCCCGGATTGAAGAGGGAGTCGGGCACGCAGACCGCGCGTTCACTACAGGGAAACGGGGAATAGTCGCAGATGTCGACACAAGTCGAACCGGCCCTGCCGGCACCGCCCTTTTCGCATGCCAGCCCGTAACGCAGCCAGAGGCTCCAAACCTCGGGATCGATTCCTGTTCCACGTCCGCCGCGGCACTGCTCGTCACCCCAGTTTCGCTCGGTGTCGAGCAGCGGTCCGACGTGGATTAACTCGTGAACTCGGCACCGCTCCGCAGTGTCCACGCATGCCCCGGCCACACAGGCGTCAGGCGGCATTCACACAGGGCGCATCCGTGTCACAAGGAATCGTCGCCGGACGCCCGTATCCCGCCACCTCAAGGAAGGACAGGAAGGTCATCGGGTATTGCCGTGCGGGGGCGAGTTGGAGCTCTGGCCCGGGCGCGTTGTCGACCTAGGCCTCCATAGAGGGTTCGGCCGTCTCGTCCACGCGGCTCACGCGGCCAAGGAGCACGCGCACGGCCTCGGCGCCGGCCTCATCGCCCGATGGTACCGGCAAACCAGTTGCGCGCTGGGGCGGTCCGTCGGGGTGCATCGCGGCCTCAAGGTCGTCCCATTCATTGAGTGTCATCAGGAAGTTATCCCCGCGAATACAGGCGCGGTTCTGGACGTCAAGCGAGGCGGGTCCACATAGCTCTGGGGGCAGCGACGCCTCGGAATGAGTCGGTGGTGCGATGACGACCACATCCGCCACGCCTTTAAGGTCACGCACGAGGCGCCGCACCCAATATTTCGCGACCACGGAGAGCGTGTATCCCCCTTCTAGCGGGCCAACGTCACAACACTCGGCCGTGAGATCGCAGGCCTCTTGGCTGGCGTCGTCCCATAGCGCCGCCGGCAGAAAGGGCGGCGCACCGGGGGCGGCGAAAGAGGGGGCGTTCATCACGATCGTCACGCGGGGCACATTCGGCACACATGCCGCACCTTCGCAGACCTCGCCGACTGGACACGGGGTGAAGGCGTAGCCGAGGCCGTCCGCCTCACACTCGGCCTGCATTCCGTCCAAACAACGTCGTTCGCGGGGCGTACAGGTCTGGACCGTAATATCTAGGTCCAGCGAGGCGTCGGTATCATCGCCGTCGCTTGTGTCGACGGGCTCGGGCAGCGCAGTGTCAGCCGCGTCCATGCCCACCGCGATGTCTGTCTCACCGGTTCGGCCGGCCGCGTCGCGACACGCCCCGCTGATAAGGGGCGCGGGGATTGCAAAGGCCCACCACCAACGCACGCTCGTAAACGGTCCTCTCACCCGGCCTCCTTCGAAGATCCGCGCCGCACGCTACAAGAAACGAGGCGGTGATTTAAAGAACCTTGGAGCTATTCGCGACGAATTATTGCGCTAGTTGCTTTCGTTCCAGCCGGAGACCGCGACAGCTGGGCTGAGTTGTCCGTCGGTTAAGGGTGGCGGCAAATTTTCTCGTGGAGGCTTAGGCGCTTGCCTCTCGACCGAGGCCGCGAAGTACGCTATGGCGCGCTCCATGGCTGATATCGTGATGAATCTCGTGAGTCTTGAAAAGCGTCTCCCCACCGGGAAGGACCTCTTCAAAGGTATTTCTCTGTCCTTCTTTAAGGACGCCAAGATCGGCATCGTCGGTCCGAACGGCGCGGGTAAATCCACGCTGCTGAGGATCATCGCGGGCGTCGAGAAGGACTACTCTGGGCAGCTGATCCTGCAGTAGGGCTTCCGCGTGGGTTACCTCGCGCAGGAACCGCAGCTGGATGAGACCCTGGACGCCCGCGGCAACGTCGAGCTCGGTCTCAAAGAGATCAAAGACTTGATGGTCCGTTTCGAAGAGGTCAACATGGCCTTTGGCGATCCGGATGCCGACATGGACGCCCTCATGGACGAGCAGGCCTCGCTGCAGGACCGCATCGAAGCGGTCGACGGCTGGAGCCTTGATAACCGCGTCGACGTGGCCATGCAGGCCCTCCGCTGTCCGCCGCCCGAGTCGGATGTCACGCTGCTGTCCGGTGGTGAAAAACGCCGCGTCGCGCTGACCCGCATTCTGCTTGAGCGTCCGGAGATCTTGCTCCTTGACGAGTTCATCAATCACCTTGACGCCGAGAGTGTCGCGTGGCTTGAGCGGCACCTCCGCGAGTACCTGGGCCTGGTCATCATCGTGACCCACGATCGCTACTTCCTCGACAACGTGACGAAGTGGGTGCTTGAGCTCGGCCGCGGTCGCGGCATCCCCTTCGAAGGCAACTACTCGGGGTGGCTCGATCAGAAGATCAAGCGCCTCGAGACGGAGACCAAGACCGATGGGCGGCGCAAGGAAATCCTTGGACGTGAAATCGAGTGGATCAAGACCTCGCAGAAAGGTCGTCAGGCCAAGGGTAAGGCCCGTCTCGCCGCCTACGAGAAGATGGCCGAGCTGCAAGAAGAGAAACGCGACGCGCCGGCCTCAATCGCCATCGCCCCGGGCCCGCGCCTTGGCACGACGGTCATTGAAGCTCAAAACATCACCAAGGCCTTTGGCGATAAGCTCCTCTTCGAAAAACTCAGCTTCCTGCTGCCTCGCTCGGGCATTGTCGGCGTGGTCGGCCCGAACGGCGCCGGCAAGTCGACGCTGCTCAAGATGTTCGTCGGTCGCCAGACCCCGGACAGCGGCAAGCTCATCGTCGGCGAGACGGTCAAGCTGTCCTTCGTCGACCAAGAGCGCTCGGCCCTTGACCCCGATAAGACGGTCTACCAAGAGATCAGCCAAGGCGCTGAGATCATGGCGATCGGTAAGCGGGAGATCAACTCGTGCGCCTACTGTGGGTTCTTCAACTTCAAGGGTGCCGACCAGCAAAAGCCGGTCGGCAAGCTCTCCGGTGGTGAGCGTAACCGCGTGCACCTCGCGAAGCTGCTGATCGAGGGCGGCAACGTGCTGCTGCTTGACGAGCCGACCAACGACCTCGACATCGAGACCTTGCAGTCGCTGGAAAGCGCCATCCAAGAGTTCGCGGGCTGCGTCGTGCTCGTGACCCATGATCGCTGGTTCCTCGACCGCCTCGCGACCCACATCTTGGCCTTCGAAGGCAACTCCGAGGTCGTCTGGTACGAGGGCAACTGGCAGGACTACGAGGCCGACCGCAAGGCCCGCCTTGGCCACGACGCCGATGTGCCGAAGGTGCTAAAGTATCGTCCGCTTACGCGATAGTCTTCGCTGTGTGGGGCGCGGTCCATGTAGGGGCCGGCCTTGTGCCGGCCCTCAGGTTTCGGCGGCAAGCGATCGATTATTCGTGAGAAAAGCCGGGTGGGCACAAGGCCCACCCCTACGAGGACATCTCCAAAGACTGCGCGCTTATTTACCTTGTAGCGACTTTGCGACTGCCTTGGACCCGCCCGGCGCTGCCGTAGCGGGTCTTTCTTTGTCTGCTTATTATAAGGATACGCCATGACTACGACGCCTCCCCAGCCGGCCCATTTCGCGGACTCGATCGCGCAAGGTGGCCGCACGTTGTTGGCCGATGAACATCCGGCTTGGCGGGTGATTGGCGCCTGGATCGCGACGCGCCAACGCGGGGACGCCGAGCTTATTCGCCCTCATGCGGCAAACGGCGCGGGTGACACGGTGGTCGCGGATGCGGCGGCCCTGATCGCGCATGGCGGCGGTCCGATGCGCACGGGCGCCGAGCTGGACGTGGAAGTGCAGGCACGGCCATCGACGGACGGGACTCAGCTGATGCAGCTGGATATTCGGCTGGTGGGCAGCGTCGATGATGGGCAGGCGCATGATCACAGCCATGGTCATGACCACAAGGGCGAGCTGACGAAGCTGACGTCGCACCTCAGCATCACGTCGCTGGTGCGTGAGGGCGAAGTCTGGAAGATCGGGGCGCTGCTTGACGAGACTAGCCGCGGCCTATTGACTGACCCGGCCTTTATGAGCTTTTTACAGCAACAAAAGAGCGCAGGGCCCGAGGCAAAATGAGCCGCCTCCTCTTTGACCTCATCCCCGCGCTGGCCGAACGGATGCCGCATGTGACGCTGGGCGTATGGCCCTCGGCCATCGATCGGGTGGAGGTCAATGGACAGACCTTCTTCGCCAAGCGCGAAGATTTGAGCACCGAGGGTTATGCTGGCAATAAGATCAGGCCCTTAGAGCTGGTCTTTGGCGAGGCCAGGACCCGTGGAGCGAACGAGGTCTGGGCGACGGGTGCGTGGGGTTCAAACCATGCGCTGGCGACGGTGGTGCACGCAGAACGCGCGGGGCTGGCAGCAGGGGCGCTGCTGTGGTCCCAGCCGAGGTCGAAGACGGCGGTCGATAACCTGCGGGCGACGATCGCGGCGGCCGATTACGTCCGATGGGCCCCGTCTATCGTGGCGATGCCGCTCATGGGGCTCTGGATTGGTCAGAGACGCAAGGCGCTCGTGATGGCGCCAGGTGCGGCGACGCCCTACTACGCGCTGGGACACGCGCAGGGCGCCCTAGAGCTTGCCGTTCAAATGAAAGAGCTGGGGTGCGATGAGGTTGGGACCATCGTCCTGCCCGTCGGCAGCACCTGCACGACCGTTGGGTTGCTGGTCGGTACCGCTCTGGCCGCCAAGCTTGGGCTGGTGAAGACGACGCCGATGATTGAGGCGGTGCGCGTGACCCCGTGGCCTGTGACCTCGGCCTTCCGGATCGCGCGAATGGCGGTCGCATCGGCCGAGTTGCTGGGGTCCCTCGGCGGCCCAAGGCTGGACCTGACCCTGCGGAGCGTCCTGGCCCGGCTGCGCGTCAAGGGCGATGAGCTGGGCGGCGGCTACGGCGAGCCGACCCCAGATGGGTGGCGCGCCATCGCGACCCACCTCGATGCCGAGATGTCCATCGAGAGGGTCGCCCCCGGAGGGCTAGACCCCGACGTCACGCGGCCACTTCGTTTGGATACAACCTATTCGGCCAAGGGCGCGGCTTACCTGATGAAGGCCTTGCCCACGGCCTCCAAACCGGTCGTCTTCTGGATGACGAAGAGCGCGTGGCCCCTGCCCTCCCCCGATCTTCTGCGCGAGGCCGCCGCGCCCACGGTCGTGAGGCGATGGCTCGCGGGACCTCTGGCGTCCTTGGGATGAAGCATTGATCTCAAATCAATGGAGAGGCTACCGATGAGGCGGCGGAGTCCGGACCTGCAGAGGCCGGGCCCCCGTGATCGCAGACCCCGAGATGCTGCTCCCGGACTTAACCTCGCGCCGGGAACACCTACCAGCCGCAGGTGAGGTTCTCGGCCGCAATCTGCGCGTCGATCCAGGTGGTCAGGGGTGCGAAGTAGTCGAGGATGGCCGTCGCGTCCATCTGGCGCTCGCCAGACAGCGCGAAGAGCGCGTCTTGCCAAGGTTTGCTGGCGCCGAGGGCTAGCAGCTCGCCGAGGCGCTTGCCGGCCTCTTGGTTGCCGTAGATCGAGCATGCGTGGAGGGGGCCGGTGTGGCCGCTGATCTTGCAGAGGGCGCGGTGGAACTGGAACTGCAGAATGGACGCGAGGAAGTAGCGCATATAGGGCGTCGAGGCCGGGACGTGGTACTTCGCCCCGGGGTCGAAGGCGTCTTGGTCGCGAGGCGCGGGCGGCGCGATCCCTTGGTATTTCGCTTTCAGTTCCCACCAGTGGGTGTTCCAGCTCTCGTAGGGGACCGTGCCGGCGAAGACGTCCCAGCGCCACTGATCGATGAGGCGCCCGAAGGGCAAGAAGGCCACCTTGGCGAGGGCGAGGCGCATCAGCTCGTTCAGGACCGACTTGTCGTCCTCGGCGGCGCTGTCGAAGAGACCCACGTCGACGAGGTAGCGAGGCGTGACGGACAGGGCCACCGCGTCACCGATGGCCTCGTGAAAGCCGTCATTGGCGCCGTTTTGAAAGAGGATCGGCAGGTGCTTGTACAACATGAAATAGTAGATGTGGCCGAGCTCGTGGTGGACGGTGATAAAGTCCTCTTCGTCGATCTTGATGCACATCTTGATGCGGACGTCGCCCGCGTAAGTCACATCCCAGGCGCTCGCATGACAGACCACCTCGCGATCCTGTGGTTTGACCAGCATAGAATTTGTCCAGAAAGAGTCGGGCAGAGGCGGGAGCCCGAGAGAGGTGAAGAAGCCCTCGCCGTACTGGGTGAGTTTTTTCGCGTCGATGCCCTTCTTCTTGAGGGCGGCCGTCAGATCGATGGTGGCGGTGGCCGCCGGAAAAGGGGCCATGAGTGGGTAGAGGGTCGACCAGTCTTGGCCCCACATGTTGCCGAGGAGGTGGGTCGGGATGGCGCCCGTCGACGAGACCTTTTCCGCGCCCCACGCCTTGCTGAGCCGGCCCCGGGCGAGGCAGTGCAACTTTTCGTAAAGAGGTTGAACCTGTTGCCAGAGGCGCTCGATCTCGGTCTCGAACTCGGCTGGGGTCATGTCGTAGCCCGAGCGCCAGAGCTCGCCGACGTCCTTGAAGCCAAGGGACACAGCCCCAAGGTTGCCGAGCTCGGTAAGGCGCTTGTAGTCGGCGCGGGATGAGGTCGCGGTGTTATGTCATGCCGTCCACGCGTTCACGAGGACGTCCCAGTCCTTCGCGGTCGCGAGGATCTCACTGAGCTCGTCGAGGTCCTTGCAGGTCCGCGTACCGTCAGCCGCCGTCTGGCAACCCTTGGCGCTGCCATAGTAGCCGTCGAGACGCGCGGAGATGGTGGCCAGCTCTTGTTGGCGGTCGGCCTCGGCCGGGGGTGGCAGGGTCGGTGAGATCCGAAGCAGCTCCAACATTCGGCGCGTCTCGGCGGGGACCTCGACATCGCGAAAACTCGCGGCCCGTGGGATCGCCTCGGCGAGAAAGGCGAGGACATCGGCCTGAGCCGCGGCGGCGTTCCGCTCGGTGTCGGGCGTGATGTAGGTCGCCTTGATGTAGTCGGCCGTGTCGGCGCGGGCGCGCAGCTTCAAGAGAGTCGCGTTCGCCTCGTCGATGAAGGCCTGGGCCTCCTCGGCCGTGGGCGCGGCTGGGGTGGGCGCGACGGCTGGATCGGTCGGGTCAGCGACATCGCCGGGAGCTTCGTGCGCGGCAGGTGACGCGGCGTCTGGCGCTGGGGCGGCAGCGACATCGGCGGGAGGGGTCGGTTCAACGCGCACTGCCGGCTTATCGCAGGCGGCGAGCAGCATCATCGAAACCATGGAGACTATTGACGTGGCTAAGGTGTTTTTCGACATGGCGCAATCTAGCGCACCGCAACGCAAAGAACAACGCGGACGGTGGGCATGACTAGCGCGCTGGTGTGGTCATGGACTCGTTCGGGCTACGCATGTAGCCAGAAGTATCAACGTGTTGATTTCATGACTGAAGTCACGGGCGGGGACAAGCCCCGCCCCTACGAGGTCTTCACGCAGTTGGTTGCTTCCGGACGACTTTGGGACCGTCGTGCGGGGACGACTTTGGCGGTTCCTCAGCGCCCGGGGGTCTTCTTCGGCTGCACCTTGGGCAGCTCGCGCGGTGCCCGCTCGGGAACTCGTTTGAGTTCAACAAGTGCGGCCCTGGCGCTCTCGCGGACCTGCTGGTTGGCGTGTTTTGACAACACCTCTAAGGGCGCTACGGCGGCGCCATCCCCAAGCTCGCCGAGGGCCCAGGCGGCCGCGGCGAGGGCCTCGGCGTCCTCCTCCACGGTGAGGCGCGCGATGAGCTGTGGAGCAGCCGCCCGACCCCGGAGCTGACCGAGCGCGATGGCCGCAAACCCGCGATTCATGGCGACGGTCTCGCGGCCTAGACGATCGGCTAAGGGCTGAACAGCCTTGGGGTTTCCACCGAGCCCGAGGGCCTCGATCGCCGCCCGGCGCACATCGCCGTCGCCATCGGTAAAGGTCGCCAGCAGCCCGGTCACGACAGAGTCATCGCCGAGGCGGAGGTCCCCGATGGCGGAGGCGGCTTCAAACCGCACGTTGATGTCACTGTCGGTCAGCGCCAGGAGCAATGAATCGGCTGCGGGCGGACCCATGATGCGCGCGATCGCGTAGGCGCTGGCAGCACGAAGGCGAGGCTCGGGGCCGACAGCGATGATGCGCTTTAGGGGCTCGGCACAAGGCTGGTGGCGGTGCGCAGCGCAGAGGCCGATGGCCCAAAACCGGGTGAGCTCTTTCGGTGGCCGGCGCGTCTCAGGCGCGGGCAGGACTAAGGGCAGAAGCGCGGTCCAGATACTCGGACCGCGACCGCGAAGTTCCAGAAACGTTGCGCAATTCTCGTCCTCGCAAGCGGCCAGCTTCTCGATAAGCGCCTCATCCGAGAGCTCGCGCTCGGCCGGCACGAAGCCTGGTGGAAGGTCCTCCGCTGGCGGGACAGACAGGGACATGAGGACGATTGAGGTGATTGCTGTGAACATGAACCTTGCCTGCTTCGTGGGTATGGGCCGCTCTGGGTGTTCGGAGCCTTCTAATGAGGGTGCGCGATTCCCAAGGTGCGTTTGCGGGCGCGCTCTTGCTGAACACGAGCGCAGCGACTTTCTTTCCGGCTGGCGGACGTCGCCCCCGCAGAGAGCGCGCCAACATCGCACTTCGGACCGGGCTGGTCTACTTCGCCACTCGCCCCAGTCCGAGAGAAACGCGAGTTTAGGCTCGGGTCCTTGGCGACCCCACGTCGGCCGCCTTGACCGAGGCCGCGGGCCGCGGTAGCTGCTGGGCATGAACCGCCAAGCGCCAAAGCACCGATTGTGGAACTCAGGCATCGCGCTCGCGTGGTTTTTCTTGGCCACCGGCTGCTCGGATACGCGCGCCCCCTTTTGCGAGGTCGGTACCCCCTGTGAAGGCGCCTCGGCCGAGGGCTGCGAAGATGGGCTCGAGGCCCGCCTCTATGGACGCGCGGGCTTCGACGGCAAGACGTGTGTGCCGGAGGCCCGCGCCTGCTCACGCGCGACGTTGACCTGTCAGACCTTTGGCCAGTGCGCGGCGCCGCCGCCAGCGAGGCCCCATGACGAATGTGCGGGCGACGACGCGGACTTTCGCGGGGCCAACGTCGTAAAGTGTGTGGGGCGGGGCACCTGCATCGCGGCCGACGACGCTAGCTGCCAAGCGTCAGCCTACTGCACGCTTGAGGGGCGCTGTGTCGCGACAGATGGCCTGTGCGTGGCCGACACCGACGACAATTGCCGGAACAGCAACTATTGCAACAGCATCGGGTGGTGCGCGGTCGTGACGACCGCCGACGGTCCCCGCTGTCGCGCGACGTCTACGGTCGATTGTCGCGCCTCAGCTGCCTGCGCCAAGGGCGGCGACTGTGCGGTCGGCGCCTCTTGGAATTGCGCGGATTGTATCCGGTCGATCGAATGCGCGAGCGACGGCCTGTGCGACCTCGATGGCGATCGCTGCATCGCGCTGGCCGCTCAGTCCTGTACTCGCAGCGAGGCCTGCAGGCAAAACGGGCGCTGCCGTGCGTTTCAAGGCGCCTGCATCAAGGGACTATGAGCTGGCGGGGGCGACGAGGGCGGGGACAAGCCCCGCTCGTACGGAGGCTGGCGGGGAAGGGCACGGCACGGTGGGCGGCGCTTACTCCGGCCATAGCCCGCGCGACTCGAGGGCCGCCCGTGGGCTCAGCACCGATTGGCGGCCCCACTGACCAACAGGCAAAAACGCCAATAGGAACGATCACTCCGCCGCCATCAGCCGTAGGTCAAAGATCGGGCATAGATTCGCACTTGTGCAGGAATTGCCAGCAGCC
>Ga0335396_10005405_pt1 | contig 13234 bp, 14 predicted proteins | sample FRY02_FD_205743 | JGI IMG/M metagenome (GOLD analysis project Ga0335396, IMG submission 205743) | Freshwater microbial communities from Lake Fryxell liftoff mats and glacier meltwater in Antarctica - FRY-02 (spades assembly) (version 2) | ecosystem: Environmental > Aquatic > Freshwater > Ice >... | reverse complement strand
GATGGACGAGGACGATCACCTGATCGTCCAGATAGACGGTGCGCAGGCCAATTTTGGTGACTTCGGTCAGGCTGGCGACGCGCTGGAAGGCGTCCGTGCGGGTGGTGGTAGTCATTGGGTTTCTCCTTTTGAACGCAAAAAGTGGATGGCAGAACTATACGCCAGAACAAACGAACGCGCAACCTTTGCGTTTCGGTGGGAGCAGCACAAGTTGAAGAATTGGGTGAGACCAAGTCCGTAAGCTCTTACGTCGAAAACTCCGCAAAATCTGCCAAATCTTAACACAAACCCCCCCTCACTCCCCCCCCCCCCGTGCTAAACTGGGCGCAAGCTCCGGAGTGTTTTTCCCCATAGTGCAATTTGGATGTTTTTTCAACCCACAAAGGAGGCTTGTGATGGAACGCTATTTGCTTTTCGATTCTGGTTGTAGCCTTTGTACCTCGATTGCTCGCCGAGTGGAAGAAGCTTCCGAAGGCAAACTCATCGCCCGCAGCTTGCGTGACCCTGACGTGCGATCGATACTGGATGAGACGAAACCCGGCTGGCGCTGGGAACCCATGCTTTTGGAGGTGGACGGCGAGCGGCGGCGAGTCTATGCTGGGGTGGGTATGCGCGCCCGACTGGTGCAGGTATTGGGGCTGCGGCAAGCGTTGACAGTGGCGCAAGCTGGGCAGGCAACCGTTGTATTCCAATCCGCCCGGCGGAGATTCCTTCAAGTAGTGATGAAGACTGTTGGCGTACTTGCTACTGTTTCTTCGTCCACACTACTTTTTGAGATGAAGGAAGCTTTGGCATATACAACATGTCAATGCAACTATTCGAATGATACGCCTAATGCTCTCATTTCGTGTAAAATTTTGAGCAGTTTCTCGAATTATCAACTACCACATATAGTACCCCTATCCTGAATGCCACTAAATACATGGGTCTTCAATCGGCGTAAGGCGAATATCTGAGGCTCCAACCTCGTCAAAAGGCCATAATTAGAGATTTCATTCAAAAATAATCAGGCGTTTCGTGCATTTCTGTATTGATCAGCGTGATGGTGGAATGAAATAATGGCGTTTTTTGATCACCGTCAGGAGTAGAAAAATCCAAAATACAGGTTTTTTGATTCCACCATCATCTTGACCAATACACGTTTCGTGCATTTCCCTTGGTTTAGGTAGGTCACCCGGCAATAATTGACTGTTCGTTAATCAAATTTGCACGAAATGGGAGTCGTTTGGCAGATGCTTGGACGCTTTTTGACCATTTGACAGATATTCTACCGCGGGATACAATTTATCTGGTCCTACGCTCCAATCCCCCCTGGATCAATCATTTATGTGTTTGATCGGTAGCGCAATCTGTATTCCACACACTCTATTGCGAACACACACCAAGGAGAAAGCAAATGAACGGTACAACTCGAATGAGTCGGCGGCGGTTTCTGCGTTTGTCATCCGCAGTTGGAGTAACCGCCATCATTGCCGCCTGCGCGCCACCGGCTGCTGCGCCAGCGACCAGCAGTGGCGGCGGGGGCGAAGCGGGCGCACCTGCTGCGGAAACGGTCAAGCTGGCATATCAATCCCGAGAACCGGAGAACGCAGCAGGCATTATGCATCTCTGGGATGAGTTCTATGCCGGCTTCCGCAGCGCCCATCCCAACGTTGAAGTCGAGTTTCTGTCCGATGCAGGCGGTGCCAATCGCCGCGAAGGTGCCCTGGCCCAAATGGTTGCCGGCGATGCACCGGACCTGATGGAATGGTGTTGCCAGAATTCCACTTTCTTTGTACAGGAAGGGCAGGCTCTCAATCTGCAACCCTTTATCGATCAGGACGCCGCAGAAGTCAACCTGGACGACTACTACGCCAACCAGTTCAACCCATGGAAGTTGGAGGGTGACATCTATCTGATGCCCCGCTTTACCGGCACGATGGTGATCTACTACAACAAGGACTGGTTTGACCGGAAAGGTATTTCCTACCCCGGCACTGCCTGGGGCGACTGGAACTGGGAGAAGTACCGGGAAATAGGCATGGCCTTCGTCGGCTCGGATCCGCAGACTTGGGGCACGTCCAATTATGGAATCAGTGGCAACTGGCTGACCCAGTATTGGCTGCGCGGTTGGGGCACGAATATGGTGGATCCGGATGATAACACCCACTGCCAGTTGGACGACCCGGCGGCCCTGGAATGTCTGGAGTATCTGCGTGAGTTGACCTGGGATTCGAAGGTCTTTGTGCCCAACGCCTCCGCGATGTCCGGTGGCATCGATGTCACCACACTCTTCACCAGCGAGCGCATCGGAATGATGGAGATGGGGCCGTGGAATCTGAACAATGTGATGGATAGCGCCCAGTTCCGCTGGGATGTAGCGCCAATCCCCGACGGTCCGGCCGGCCATACTACTCACCAATCGGTGGATGGCACGATGATTTGGAAGGGAAGCGAACACCCCAATGAGTCCTGGACGCTGATGAAGGGATTGACCAGCCCGGATTACGGCCGGCTCTATGCTAAGTTTGCCAACAAACAGCCGTCCCGCAAGAGTATCTTGCCTGAATTCGCCACCCTGCTGCGCGAGCAAAATGCGAAGTTCGCCGACATTTCCGTGGATGTCTTCACTTCTTCCGTCGCTCAGGATATTGGAGGCCCAGAAGAGATGTTTGCCAAGGACCTGGCGACGAAAGCGCAGATTCTGACGCCTGCCTTCGACCAGGTCATGCTGCTGGGTGAGCAGGGCGTCGAATTCATTGGCCGACATGCCGATGTTGCGACGCGCTTCAACCGGGGCGAAATTCCGATTGAGAATCTGGGCAGCGAACTGGAGAAGTTGCGCTCCTGAGGTAGTCGCATCTCTCTGTTCCGCCTTTCGGGCTCGAACAGAGAGCCGGCCAGCAGTGAGGAGTCGAAGGTTTGTCTCCTCACTGCTGGCGGACGCATTCGTTGGAATACCATTGCACAAGGCACACCTATGGCCCCCACCAGTCAAACCCAACAGCAAACCGGCCCCCTTTTCTTCTTGCGCCGGGGGAACGTGATGAAGCAATCGACCCGGGAAGCCCTGTACGGATATGTGATGGCCTCTCCCTGGATTATCGGTTTTGTCATCTTCACCCTGGCACCAATTGTGGCCTCTTTTGTGATCGGCCTGTACAGCACAAATTTTCTGAACAAATTTGAATATGTCGGCCTACATTGGTACCGCAGCATGTTTGTGGACCGTCTGGTTCACAAGGCATTTCTGAATACCGCCTATTACAGCTTCCTCACTGTCCCGCTGGGCACAATTCTGGCCCTGACTATTGCGGTAATGCTCAACCAGGGCATTCGGGGACAAAGCATCTGGCGCACCCTCTACTATCTACCCTCAGTGGTCTCCGTCGTAGCAGTTTCACTGCTGTGGCGCTGGCTGTACGAACCTGAAATCGGTCTGCTCAACACACTGCTTCGTTCGATCGGCATTCAGGGGCCACGCTGGATATTCAGCGTCGGATGGGCCATGCCGTCGATTATCATTATGGGGTTGTGGTGGAACGCGGGAGCGCCCATGCTCATCTATCTGGCCGGTCTGCAGGGCATCCCCACGGCATTGTACGAAGCGGCTGAGATCGACGGTGCCAGTTCCTTCCGTCGCTTCTTTGCTATCACCCTTCCCCTGCTCACGCCTACGATTTTCTTCAATGTGATTCTCGGCATCATCGGTTCCTGGCAGGTCTTCGGTCAGGCGCTGATTATGACGGACGGCGGACCGGACAATGCTACCCTGACGGCTGTGCTTCACCTCTACCGGACCGGTTTCCAAAACTTATACTTTGGTTATGCTTCGGCCCAGGGCTGGTTACTATTTCTGGTCGTAATGATTTTTGTGATCTTCGCTCTGCGCAGTTCGGCCTTTTGGGTACATTATGACCGGGGATAAATCTGAAAGGGTGGTTGGTTTGTGGCTACATTGACGAGTTCGCAACGCTTTCGGGGCAGCAATCTAGCCGAGTTGATCTATCGGTCTCTGCTCTATGGCGCGGTCCTGATTGGGGCTGTGATCTTTGCGATTCCCTTTTACTGGATGCTGCGCACGGCGCTGATGCCATCCTGGCAGGTCTATCGCTTTCCGCCAGAATGGATTCCAGCCGAATATAACTGGAAGAACTTCGCAGGTCCCTTCGCCGTTTTCCCCTTCGCACGCTGGTTTCTGAACAGCGGCTATGTTGCGATTGTCAGCGCAGTGGGCACAGCGTTGTCCGCCTCGCTGGTGGGTTTTAGCTTCGCTCGCCTGCGTTGGCCCTTGCGGGACTTCTGGTTTGTGGTCGTGTTGGCCACGATGATCTTGCCCAATCACGTACGCCTGATCCCTACCTATCTGATCTTTGTCAAGCTGGGCTGGATCGACACCTACTGGCCTTTGATTGTCCCGAACCTGCTGGCTCCGGCATTTTTTGTCTTTCTCATGCGCCAATTCTTTATGACCATTCCCCCGGAGTACGACGACGCGGCCTACATTGACGGTTGCAGCCCGTTCAGCCTCTATTGGCGTATTCACATGCCCCTCAGCCTGCCGGCCATGGGTGTGGCAATGATCTTTCAGTTCAATGGCCAATGGAACGACTTTCTCTATCCCCTGCTCTTCTTGCATAAAGTCAATGATTTCACCATCGCGTTGGGTCTACGCCTCTTCCAGGGCCAACTTTCCAACAGAATGCAAGAGTTGATGGCGGCAGCGCTCCTCGCTACTCTGCCCACTGTACTGATCTTTTTCCTTGCCCAGCGCTACTTTATCCAGGGCATTGTCATCTCCGGTGTGAAGGGATAGAGACGCCGTGTTCCACACGCCCTACCCGCCGTCGTTTTTGGCGCGTCCTGTTGAATGGCAGGGTACTCGCTCCACGCCATTTCGGTTCCTGGGCGGCAGTCGGTTGCCTCTGGTGATCGGTAGCCTGTGTCTGTGCCTGCTCGCCGGTTGCCAACAGACACTGACAACCGCACCGGTCTTCTAGCGCTGGCCTGCGCGGATCAAGAGTTGGCCCATGTTTTGGACGAAGTGCGTGCTGTCGTGCGTGTGAGCGGTGGATTGGCTCTCACCGGTGCCGCAGCCAGTTGGCAGACATTGCGCCAGCAGGCACTCCATTTTCGTTGGCTGCATCTGGCCGGTCACGCCCATTTTGAAAGCAGCAACCCGCTGACCAGTGGTGTGGACCTGGCGGATGGCCGGTTGAGTTCCCAACAGCTTCTGCAGGGGCAGCCATTGGGTTTTGCCTTGGCCTGGGTAAATGGCTGTGCCAGCGGTCGTTCCGTCATACGCCCAGGCGATGAATTACTGGGCTTCGTGCGGGGGTTATTGGCGTCGGTTGCGCCCGTGCTTCTCTTGACCCTATGGCCGGTGGAAGACCTTTCGGCCCGCATCTTTGCCCATATTTTCTATACACAATTGTCTGGCTCTGGAGATGATACACCTCTGGGTTTGGCCCGTGATTGGCGCAAAGCGACGGCTCAGTTTCGCGCTCTATCCCAAGCAGAAGCCCGATCGATCCTGCGCGAAGATGGCCACAAAGAAGAAGCGCTCGATGATCTCTTTGAACGTTTGCCACATGACATCACGGACACGGAAGGTGTCAATTTTCCTTTTGCACACCCATCCTTTTGGGCTGCCTATGCACTGATCGGAATGGCATCCCCCGGCCCTTGATAGGTTGGTAATTCGACAGCAAGGCGCATCGTTGCGATGGCCTGGCGCAACAGATGGGGAAAGCGCACGATGCCGGTCGTTCCTGTACGCTGGCGCTGCACTTCGCCATTGGGCAGATAGAGCGCCACAATCACGCCGGAAAAGTCGGGCCAGCGATTAGGCAGACTGATCTCTGCGGTCAATGTAGACAGAGAATGGTCTTCCACATCGTCCAGTAACCGTAACCGCACCTCGACGCCAAAGCCCAGTTTAGATTGGGAGACGGGCAGGGTCCACTCTCCCAAAGTTGCTTCGTCCGCCGTGCTACGCAAGGCCACCCGGCCTGGCCGGGCCCACAAGAGCGCCAGATCGATAATCAAATGGGCACCAGCCTGAGCAGAGTCGGCCACCCACTCGATCCCCTGACCAATCGATTCTCTCAAGCCATCAAGTGCCCTATTTTCTGCGCTCGGCTGCATCGACTGTACCGGTGCAACACCCGTTGGGAGCAAGCCTATTTGAGCTTCGGTTTCCAACAACATTTTCACGTCCCTGTACGTTTCTTGACAACGGCGACAATAGGCGTGATGGCGTAAAAAATCGGTGATACCTTCTGGCGGCGGTTTGCCCTCCTGTGCGGCTACAGCGCCCAGATAGAGAATCTCGACAAACTCATCACACTCGGTGGCATAGATTTCGCGCAGGGCCTGCTCTGGCCCCTGCGTACCCCATTGATTGTCCACGCCCTGTTTCCTTTCTTTCCTCATTGACGGCTCTCCATCCGCGTTCTTACAGACCAACTCGATCACAAAATACCCCATTCGTTCAGCCGCGCGCGGGTGTAGCCCTGGCTTTCCAGATGGCGACGGATTTTGGCTAAAGATCGGAAACGAATCTGATAGAGATTGTTCGGTGTGATCCCAAGTTCGGTCACCAACGCTTCGGTTTCCGTTTGCCCAGCAGCCAGAATACGCCGTTCTCGCAGGGAGAGTTTGTTGGCAATAAAATCGTCGATTGTAGCCTCTATCTTTTACGCAACCCCAGCCAACTCAACCTGGTTGGTGGAATCGTCCACGGGTCCACTTTCTTCCTGCAAGGGGGATGGTGCAAAAAGCCGATCCCGCCGATCCCGTCGCATCCAGTCGTTTGTGACATTGATAGAGACCACGCGGCACCAGCCCAATAGGGGACCTTCGCCCCGGTAGAGATGAAGACGGGCCAGTATATGCAAGCAGGCAGCCTGGGTGCATTCCCCGGCCCATTCACCTATCTGTTCATGTGACATCCAATGGAGACGTGCGCGTAGATGAGCCGACACCCAAACTAACAACTGGGCCTGTAAATAAGCCCAAGCGTTGTCGTTTCTTTCTACCAATTTCTGCCATAGATGCCCGTCATCCAGCGGCCAGACAGACGGTGGATTGACGCTTTCTATCATGTAGATTTTCCTGGGGCGTGTAAGAAGAAGCGCTGGTTAACGTCAAGGCAGATATATGGCCTCAGTGTATGACCTGATCCCATTCCATGCAAGTTGCGGTTGCTCTACCAGTTCCCAAACCATTTCATTCATTTCAACCAGGAGGAACTCTGTATGTATACAATTATTCGGGTGGCAGCGGGCACGGGGACCCATTCTCTGGCTGGTTCGATTGCCGGGAAATTGCGAGAGGAAGGCCAGGCCGAAGTCCAAGCCATCGGCGCGCAGGCGGTCAACCAGGCTATCAAAGGTGCAGCGGTGGCCCGGAACTTTCTAGAACCCAACTGTATGGATATGTCACTGATTCCAACTTTTGTCGACGTGGAGGTGGACGGCATAGGTGTCAACTTAAGCCATTACAACGAGTAGCAAGGCAGGACCCTCTGTGTCTATAACGCCTAATGTGAAATGGAAGAGTTGACAAAATAGGGGAGATCCCGTTTTCTGAATAGAGATAATCAATTCAGAACTCAGAAAAGGGGAATCTCCATGACCAGTGTACCATTTGTAGAGATAGCAACCATTACGTATGTATTGACGGATGATTGGTATCAAACGGAAGGGAAGAAGCTACTCAGGGAAACAGCAGGTAAAAAGCCAGTTTTCAGCAACAGTGAGATCATAACTCTCCTACTATTGATGGATTTCTTACCCTATCCGGGCGAAGGACAGTTTTTGGGCTTCATCCGAGCCAATTATTTGGGACTCTTTCCTCATCTGGTGGATCAAAGCCAGTTCAATCGTCGAGCGCGTAAACTGCGCAGGTTAGTCGAGTCTATTCGCCAGCACTGGGCCGAGCAGATGGGTGTCACCCTGGCAACAAAGTTTCTGCTCGACACAAAGCCGCTACCTGTCGTGGGCTACAAACGCAGCAAAGGACATAGCGATTTCGCTGGTTCTGCTGCGTATGGCTATTGCGCCAGCCGTGATCTGCACTATTTTGGCTATAAATTGGTCACCCTCAGCACTATGGATGGCGTTCCTATTGCCTATGACTTGGTTCCAGCTAACACCGACGAACGACTTGCTGCCGAAACGGTTCTGTCGGCCATCACCAACTGTGACGTCTTCTGCGACAAAGGCTTTATCAGTGAGGAGTGGCAGACCGAACAATTGGTAATCCATGGCAATCGGATCTGGACTCCTGCCCGTGTCAACCAGAAAATCCAAAACCCCAAAGGCTTTGATCGTTGGCTCAATGCCTTACGTGAGCGTATAGAAAGTGTTTACAATGAAATCCAGAACACCGGACGTAACCTCGAACGACTCTTGCGCAAAACTGTTATGGGTCTGGCTACCCATGTCGCTGCCAAAATGACCAGTCACCTGCTCAAATTGCTCTTGCGCCGACAATTCGGCATTGATGTCCAAACCTTTACCCAGACAATTTGACCCTATCTATTTCACATTAGGCGTATGATTACTGGTGTTGCGATGCCTCAGTGTGCTATGTAGAAAGCTGTATATGGAATATGTGGACGTGTCCTCAGGGTCAATCAGCCGATAGATACCTGAAAACATACTGGGTGGAATGCAAGCCTGTTTTCGGATGCACCCAGAATTGTAGATGGGTGTGTACAGTACCTTATCAGTGGTGCGTTACAAACTGCGGAGAACCGTGGGTCAACGCTTGTGTACATTGCTTCCCGGATCAAGCATGTTGAGATTGGCGCTATGAAACTGTGTTGATAGAAACAGGGAAACGGAGGAGATGGCAATGCCTGAAACCGATGCTACATTGAAAATGATTGTGAAACATCCAAGTGATACTGATTGGATGCCGCCGAGAGAATCGAATCCTGCTCAGAGACCTGTGGAAATGAACTTACCCAAACTAAGGAAGCAGGTCTCGTTTCCTGTATTGGTGTCAAAATTACCATTGGCGCGTCTCGCTTCCTCGGCCTTACTGCCTGGCGATGCTGTCACGTACTATGCTCGTTTTAGTCCAAGTTGCATTCTGCATTACTATTTTGAAGATAAGGATCGTGTGTTTACAATCGTTCAGAGGCGAATTCTAAGCAGCAACCATCCGATGATGTTTGTCTATAATGATAATGTCAGGGCCAAACAGATTGGGATCAATGGGGGAACGGCTACGGTTGTGATGCCCTCATTCAAGGAAGCTTATCCTTTTTTAGTATGGGTGCGAGATGATATATTTGTCTGGAGTACCTTTTTCTGGTCAGTTACGGAGAAGGATATGCTTGATGTAGTGGAATCCCTGTCCGTTTAATAGCAATTTTGCTCTACTCGTAATAGCGACAAGAAGCTCCTCTTTTGTGAAAGAAAACGTTGTCATGGCTGATATGGTATTCCCATTTGTGCGGCTTATCATTCTGGTTGCCAGTTTTTTCACAATCTGGTTGATTGCACGTCGCCCATGGCTTCTTGTACGACAAGCAATCAGTGGACGACGCTCGCTCAACGGGTGGCCCACGAGTACCGTTGTGTTCCTTGTGTCGGTATCCCTTCTGTATAGTTCGACGATTGCGATTCTATCTACCCTCTCCTCTGGAATCAGGGCATTACTATTTCCTGCTTCCCTTCTATACAAAGGAGCACCTTGGATACGGCTTCTGTTTGTGGGCAATCTATTTTGGCTACTCGTAGCCATATGGCTGATATGGTTTTTCATGCGCCAGTTCCAGGCACGTACGAACACACGTACATGGCCTCTTTCTCATCTGGAGACCCTCTCTCTCTATACGGTGACGACGGCTACATTGGCGGAAATTATCGGGCAGGGACAAAATTTACTTGTGGATATCCTGGGATCGTCGCTGTCTTCAAAGGCGCCATCTGATCTTGAGGCTGTTTCGTTCTATCTCTTTGTGGGAAACGTGTTCTTCGCCGTCATTCTGGTATGTATTGTCTGGATGGTGCATCGGTCCTGGTCGAAGGAGTAAATTTGCACCAGATTTTGCGTACTTTCTCAACGTGTAGGGTAGTCACAGGAGGCGGCGAACCGAAAGGTCCGCCGCCTCTTCGTTTTGTGGATGGGCCCTACCCGACAGTCACGGCATCCAGCGCAGCCCAGGCCGCGTGAACCCCACACATCCCGTGTACGCCACCACCGGGGGGCGTGGAGGAGGAGCAGAGGAAAACGCCGGGGAGAGGAGTACTGTAGGGCGGCCAGCGCAGAAGCGGACGTGTCCACAACTGGCGGATGTCTTGCACGCCGCCGTTGATGTCGCCGCCGATGTAATTGGGATTGTAGGCGTGAATGGCCCGCGTGTTGCGGGTGGATCGGGCCAAAATTGTCTCCCGGAAGCCGGGGGCAAAGCGTTCGATTTGGCTCTCGATGACTCCCGTGCGGTCGGCGGTGGAGCCGTGGGGGACGTGGCAATAGGCCCAGAGCGTCTGCTTGCCCGCCGGCGCGCGGCTGTCGTCGAAGAGGCTCTGTTGGGCCACCAGCACATACGGGCGTTCGCTCAATTGCCCCCGGTTGGCGTCTCGTTCGGAGGCGGCGATCTCCGGCAATGTCCCCCCCACGTGGACTGTCCCGGCCCGGCGGCATTCGGGCGCGATCCACGGCACGGGTTCGCTCAGCGCGTAGTCGATTTTGAAGACCCCCGGCCCGTAGCGGTAGCCTTCCAGTTTGCGCCGGTAGGCCGCGGGCAGGCGATCCCCGGCCAGTTGCAACAGTTGGCGGGGCGTCACGTCCAGCAGAACGGCGCGGCTTTTGGGCAATTCGCCCAGCGTTTCCACCTCCCAGCCGCAGACGATATCCCCGCCCAATTCCTGCAAATACCGGGCCATTCCATCCACAATCGATTGGGAGCCGCCTCGCGGAAGCGGCCAGCCCACCGCGTGGGCCAGCATCCCCAGCACCAATCCAAAAGAGCTGGAAAATGGCTGGCCGAAGTCCAGAAAGGAGTGGGCGGCCAGCCCGGCCAACAGCGCCCGCGCCCGCTCTTCCCGGAAGATCAGCCGGGGCAGCAGGCCCGCGGGCAGCAGGCCGGGGATGCCAAAACGGGCCAGGGCGAGCAGATGGGGCGAAAAGGGGTGCGGGCCGAGAAGGGTCGGGGCCAGTTTGTCCCAGTCCGCGGCCAGGGGTTGCAGCAGCGCCCGCCACGCGCTGCCATCCCGCCCGATGGAATCGGCGGTGGCGGCGAAGGACTGGGCGAGTGCTACGGCTGTGCCGTCGTCCAGCGGGTGGGCCAGGGGCAGATCGGGCTGAATCCACTCCACGCCCAGCCGCTCCAACGGCAGGCTGCGCATAAAGGGCGACCCCAGCCCCAGGGGGTGGATGGCCGAGCAGATGTCGTGGCGGAAGCCGGGCAGGGTCAATTCCGCCGTGCGTGCGCCGCCGCCGATGGTGGCTTTGGCTTCGATGAGTAAGACAGAACGCCCCGACCGGGCCAGTGTAATCGCCGCTGCCAGCCCGTTCGGTCCCGCGCCAACGACAATCGCGTCGTAGTCTGCCAATTTCCGCTCCCCACTCCCTGACTTGAAAATGCCCCAGTAACGCAAGCTGTTAGCTTGCGGCACTCTCATTTCCATAGCTGATTGCGCCCAATCGGGCATGAACACTGACTTGAAAATAGAACGCGGATGACGTGGAAAGGACGGATGCGCACGGATTTGATCAGCGTTTATCTGCGTCAATCAGCGTCCAGTTTTGATTGCTGGCTGTGCCCAATCGGGCATGAACACTGACTTAAAAATAGAACGCGGATGACGCAGAAAGGACGGATGAGCGCGGATAAAAATCTGCGCAGATATGTAGTTTCTGCGAAATCTGCGTTCCCGTTTTCGTCGACCGAAAAGATTACGCAAAATTCGCACCGGCAGGTGCATCCCTGTGCGAATGGCCGAATTATGCCACACATTCTTGGCTTCGCCCCACTGGACACGGGGATCGACGAGGGTATCCTTTTGCGTAACATTCGGGTTGGTCACACCAAAATGGCGGGCCAGATTCGCCAGCGTGCCGTGCCAGAAGATGTCCTCCTGCTTGTGGACGACGCCCAGCCGGGCCGCAATCTCAAAGACGGGGTCGCTGGCCCGGATGAGCGCTTGAATCTGGGCGACGGTTGCGCCGTCGTCTTCAAAGCTGCTGAAGGTAATCATCCCGGCGAAGATGTGGCCCTGGGGCGTCATAAACGAGAAGGACTCGTCGTCGGCGTAGATAACCATAATTCCCGTGGAAATCGATGATTTGGCCGGACCGGAGAGATTCAGCACCGCCACATCGCCGGGGGTGATGCTGCCCATTTTGCCGTAAAAGTTGTTGCCTTTGGGCCAAAAGCTGGGGAAGCGGGCCTTCCACTCACTGATCAATCGCGTCGGCTCTACGTCCTGGCCGGTCAGTGCCACCCGGTAGCTCTTCTGCCACATCTGGCCGAAGCCCCGCAGAGGGCTGGAGAGTTGCTTGCCCTGCACATTCAGATTGATGCCGCCTGCCGGCACGCTGCCCACCTGCAACCGATCCACCGACTTGGCCCAGTTGGCGCGGTCGTCCCTGGTACGTTTGGTACGTTTGGTATCTTCGCTCATTTGTCGCTCTCATTTTCGTTGATATTGGGTGATTGGGGTATTGGGTGATCGGCATACTTCGCAATCACCAATCACCAATTACGCCGCCGCCGCTGCTTCGCTTTCGCTGCCAAAAATCCCAATCGCTTCGTCCAGCCGGGTAAGCTGGAAAATCTGCCGGTAGTGTTCGCTGAGACCGCAGGCCAGCAACTTTTGCTTCTGGCGCTGGGCGCGGATGAGCAGCGTGACCAGCAGGCCGATGCCGGAGCTGTTCATATACTCCAGCCCGCCAAAGTTGAGAATGACGGCCTGGACGCCGCTGCTGTCGATGACAGATACACGCCCGTTCAGGCGGCGCACGGTGAGGGGTGAGGCGGTCATATTGATTCTCCTAAGGCTATTCCAAATAAATAACTATCCACAGATGGCACAGATTTTCACAGATAGTACAGAGAAAATCTGTGTTCATCTGTGGAATCTGTGGATAGATTAAAGTTTTGAAACACCTAACCTGAAAATGCGGGACGCAGATGACGCTGAAAGGCATGATTGCCGCTGAGGAAATCAGCGCGGCTCAGTTGTTTCTGCGCAAATCAGCGTCCGTTTTTCATTGCTCATTGTGCCCAAGCGGG
>Ga0335396_10005403_pt1 | contig 13236 bp, 10 predicted proteins | sample FRY02_FD_205743 | JGI IMG/M metagenome (GOLD analysis project Ga0335396, IMG submission 205743) | Freshwater microbial communities from Lake Fryxell liftoff mats and glacier meltwater in Antarctica - FRY-02 (spades assembly) (version 2) | ecosystem: Environmental > Aquatic > Freshwater > Ice >... | reverse complement strand
ATCTCCTTCAGGTGATTTCACTAGACAGTGGCAATTGACAAAAGAAATTAGACCAGTCTCCACCTACAAAAAATGCCGACACTTCTGTCGACATCATCTCCGCAAAGAGAATTTTTAGGGATTTTTAGGAAATTTTAATTTGTTTTCAGCTAATCCGTCAAAATAATAATAATCTTCTGTTATTTCTATTCCTTTCCCAATATCTTTTATGGCAATTGTCTGGGTGGGGTTTAATTTTTGTGTATTTGGATCATCAGAGTGGTTTGTAAATTTTGCAGCATCTCAACAAAGAATATATCATCACTCATCTTTAGCGTAATATACATATGACCTTTCGATTTCAGAAAGAAGCAGTAATTCTTCTTTTCTTAGTGTTTTATCAATAATGGTATTGTATTCCCATATGATCTGTCATTTTTTTATATTTTCCTGTGCAAATACTCAAGATCCATGGATGGGGCTTTGACCTATAGATGTTTTTACTGTAAAGATATTTAGAGTATTATACAATAAAAGCACAAAACTAACAACTCCCACAACACCCTCCCTTTGTTTTTTTTTCTTCACTGTGTGATCCACATTGTCATCATCCACAAGATCCATCTTTCTTGTGATCATGTTGATGTTTATGAGCATGTTCTTGTTGACCATGAATATATGAATGCATAAATCCATCAATAAGCGCAGCAACAACCTCATCATCCGTTAAATCAACTCTTCCTGTAATTTGCGACAAAATGTGTTTGAGGTGATCATAATCCTTGAGAATTTGTGGAGAAAGATTGATTGTGCTTGCTTCAGCTTTTTTCTTTGTAGACATTTGTTTTCTTTAATATAATAAATAGTATCTATATATAGGGGTGATAGTATTGTATTACTGATAAAAAACAAGATTAAGAAAGTTTTTCACAAAATGTGGAAAACTCGTTAGGAAGATTATATCATATCTTACTGTTATTGTATGGAGTTTCCCACATTCTCACATTTCCCAGAAAATATTTGATTGTTTTTTTGTTAGTTATGAACTATCTCTATTTGTTTTTTACAGTGTTGTCACGTTTTGTCCTTATTACTATTATTATATTTTTTAATTATATATATATATTATTAATAATAATATAATCAATCTATGTGAATTGTCTTTGATTTGCAAATAGGAAGTAAATATATACATACATGGTATATTTATTTCTTATTAGATAGCTATGCGAGATATTATAAAAAGATTTAGTATTATAGTTGTATATGGGGCTTTGTTGGCATATATTGTCTATTTATATGGTATTGGTGCAACTATTGTGCAATGATCATATTTAGACTTCAATACTATTATTTATGTGTTGTTGTTTGTGTTTTCTCTCTATAAATTTGTATTTTATGGTGTGTATCCAGTGAAAATTAATTTTAGTAAGATAACGTTGTTTGTCCTAGGTATGGTCTTATTGTTTGTTGGGGAATATGTTCTTGTTAATAATCCATCACAATGAATGTATATTGCAGATATTATTAAGGTGGTTGCTGTTGTTCTTATCGTTCTTTCTCCCACAAATATCCTTCATACTGATCGTGTTATGAAAAAAGATAAAGCAAAAGGAGTTGAGATTATTGAAGTATAATATAGTAAAATTTAAGGTACAGATGTTTATATAAACATCTGTATATTTGTGTGTGTAGCTCAATTGGCTAGAGCGCCACCTTGCCAAGGTGGAGGTTGCGGGTTCGAGTCCCGTTACGCACTCCAAGAAAAAATCCTCTTCTGATGGAGTTTTTTTTTAATTAAATTATGTATCGATAGTTAGAATAATTCTTTTTTTATTTCCTCCCAAAATCAGCAGGGATTTCGCCTTGTTTTTCGGTATCTCGTTTTTGGATATCATAACAAGAAATATCTGTGGTTTTGAGCCATAGGAGAGATTGTTGGAATTTTGTAAGCAATTCCTTTGTTTGATTGTTTTGTGGGAGTGTTGTTTTGGGTTTTTTGGATGCGAGCCGATGGAGGGCTGTTTGGGAATCAGTGTAGATCGTTGTATCGATTTTATGTCCTTTTTCTTCCCAGCTTTGTATGTATTGTATGGCATCAATGATTGCTAAAAATTCACCGATATTGTTGGTTCCCATTGGATATGCCTTACTATGAAATAGTTCTTCTCATCTTTTGTTTACAGCTCTATATTCCATAGATCATGGATTACCAATACAGGACGCATCCACAAAAATAACAGAATTCTTCATCTATAATAACGTCGTAAAAATACAAAAGCATTTATGATTTTATTCTGAAGGTTCTGTTTTTTGTTCTGGTGGTGTTGATGAAGATTCTGTTTTTTGTTCTGGTGGAACAATATATTCATCTTCCTGTCAATCTTCATCCTCTTGTGATCACTTTATTTTTGCTTTAATCGCAAATAGAACTACCAATCCTATAAACCCTAATACAAAGACCGAAAGGACAATCAACATTATTTTTATCCATGATGCTAGTCCTGTTTTCGTTCCTACTTCTTGCGTTACTGTTGTTGGTATGTTTTTTATTTCTTCATTGTCATAGGTACAGGTTTCTGTCGGTATACTATAAAATTCTGTGATTAGACAAATGTTTGGTATGATAATAGTTTGCATATCAATAGGATCTATTTGATCTGTTTGAATATCATTGCTGTTTTCTGCTACATTTCTTCCTATAACTGTTCCAATGTCTTGCAAAATATCTTTTTGTGTATCTTGTAGTGTCCTCTCCGTGCTTCCTACTGCATTTTCAAAGTCAGTAAATGCTAACATAATTTCACTTCTTAGGTTTCCCGGGAGTATTGATAATATTTCAGCCTTAGCCTGATCATATACTGTTCCGCCCATAGCGGCCGAACTTGATTTACTCTGTAGTAGTTCTATCAATACTTCTATTTTCTCTTTTTCGCTTATTGATAGTGTGAGTGTTTGTGTGTTTATTGTGTCTTGGATAGATACGATAATAGCTCATACATCGACCTTATCTAACAAACTTTCTTTCAATGCGAGGACTTGATCGACAAGAAATTGATTATCTGTGAGCGTTGGATCTATGGATCAAAGTATTTCATTGATAAGTTGGTAGGCTTGTTTTGTCTTTTCATCCAACTCTAGCGTGAAATCTAAGAACGATATAATTACATCTTGTGTTTTTAGTGATCATCCTTCTTCATAATAAATTCTTCATGTAATATTTTCATAATTTGATCCATATGGTTCTAGATGAATTTCATTACAAAGAAAGTCTTTGTCTTGTTCGAAGTTTCCGTCTTTATCACTATCTATTTGTATATTGGTATCAACATAACATACCCCAGTTGGGTTGTTGTATTTTATATAAAACAAGACGCTATTCTCGAGGTTTTTCCCGACAAATATTTCTGATGTTTCATTGATTGTTGATACTTCAGGAATAGATAGGATGTTTAATAGGTTAGTGTTTGCTTGTATATCGAGTGGTCGACGTTGTGCGGCACTATTTGCGTTTTTGTCTATAACATCCATATTAACAACATACTTCCCCGCTTGAGGATAGGTAAATATAAATCCAGCGTCACGTTGTGTACGAACGTAGTTTGGGTTTTCACAAGCAGTTGCATCCATACAGATAGTTTGGTTTTCTATATCACCGATACTTATGTCTCTTACTAGTGTTAATGTATCCGCAGAATCAAACAACAGTCTTGGTTTCAATCCATTTTTTACCATAATATTTTCACCTTTTGCGACACCTCTATACCCTCTATACAATACTGAGGCTTTGGGGGTATATCACTCTTCACTTGGTTTTGTGTAACTGTATTTTATGCGGTCATTTTTGGTTGTGAGATCGTATTCTCCATCTCCGTCAAAATCTATCTGTATGACTCTTTCCTGGATAAAGTCAGGCCTTTCTGATAACACTCTCGATATTATATCAAATGTTATTTCTTCTCCGACCTCAATATTGGTTTTATCTACCTTCAATGTTACAAGAGGGATATCTGGTCTACTCGTATCTGGTGGAAAGAACACAACGGGACCATTTCCTATAATATCTTCACTACGTTGATTTCCCCCATCATTGTCATACATCTTTACGCCAAATGCAAATTCTCCAGGAGTTTTTGGTAACGAAAAGAATGTATGTGGAATATCGCCTGGAGATAACTTAGTCCCTAGTATTCTTCCTGGATCATTTTTATCATAATAATATCGTTGAAAATATGATAATGAGCCATCTGCATCTCTTGGGTTGACTGCAGTTACTTTTACGATCAGTGGATCGAATCCTGTAGTGAATATCTCTTCTTGTACTGCTGCTGCTTGTTGAAAGCCAACTCACGAATCATTTCCAAACTGTGGATATGATAATGTGACATTGTCTAATGTTGGTAACGCATTGACCACCTTGAATCGTATCTTTACCGAACTATTTTTCCCCACAACATCATCTTCTACTGTGAGATTGACAAATTGGCATCACAATTCATTAAATTTATAATTGAAATTTCCTCCAACGTCTTTAAAGATTTGATCGTTTCTTGGCTGAAAGAACATCTTGAGGTTCTTTTTTTCTCCTTTTACGTTGACGGAACTTGTTGTGTTTATTGTTATATCCTTATATCTATCGACTTTATAGGCAGGCAATTGTGTTTTTTGACCATCTATCTCACTTTCGCAGGTGTCGTTTTGTATAATAGTCAATCCCAATGAGGGATTTTCTACGCTATATCCAGGGATAGGACTTTCTTTCTCTCCAATAAAAACAAGTGAGGTTATGGCGTTTTCTTCTGCTCAATTCTTTACTTTTAATGTAACTGTATATACTCAAATCATTTGATAGACAGTCGAGGTATTGCGTTCTTGAACTGTCCTTTTTGTTCCATTACCAAAATCTCGTTCGTATCAGAGAACATTTTTGTTTGTTTGAGCAACGAAATTGACCTGATTCCCTCGAGCGGTTGCAGTTGGATTTATAAATATCTTAGGTCTGATTGTTGATTTTATATCAAACTCTTTTTCGATCACATTACTTTTTCCGTATTGATCAATAACTGTTAATTTTACTTTATGTTTGCCTACTTCATTGAATACTATACGAATTTTCTTCCCTCATTCATTGGATTCTACTACTTCAGTTGTTGGGCTTGAGAATTCTCGTTTATAGGTTAGAGTATCAAATCCATTAGTTACGTCGATATCACTACTTACCGATGCATCCAAAATAAACTCTGATGGATAGAGAATTTCGGGTGTTGGTGTTGATAAAAATTGTGCTATGGGAGGAGTAGACTCAACAAACACCTGTCTTGGTTCCATGTTTTCATTTCCTTCTTCATCGACAACAGTCAGTCTTACTACATAGTTTCATGGTCTAGAAAATTGTTTACTGATAGTTTTTCATTGAAAAGTATCACTTCTATTTCCGTTGTTATCAAAAACCTCTCGTGTATGGAGTCTGAGACGAGATGTGATAGAATATGATGTTGATCCATCAAATGTATAGGTAACTGATGTGTTTCCTACTTCTGGTGTTTGTTTGATCAGTGAGACTGGATCTGCGATTGCTAGACTAAATTTTTCTGTTAATTGGTTGTTTTGATTATCAAAAACAGTTAAATTTACTGTGTATTCTCATTGGTCCGGAAGGACGATTCTCAATGTTCCTGGGACTCCTTCTCCAGCTCTTGTCGATTGGAAACCATTGGGTCCTGTGACATCTCGTCTATGATTGGTGAGTATTCTTCATCATCTTGCTGTAGTAGTAGAACCATCTAAAACGATACCTCTCTGTCATTCTTGTAGTCCCAATTTTACTTTTTCAGTGGTTTTGAGTCTTTGTCCGTTGGCAAAAGCGACAATATTTGCTGATCTAGGTGTAACGTCGACCGAGAATTTTTGACTCCCATCGAGAATCCCCTGTGTTGTTTTGTTTGAACTTCTTACTGTAAGATGTACGGTGTATAATCCAGGTTCTTCGAATATATAATTGAGAACACTTCAGATACCAATAGTTTTATCAACTCCGTTTGTATCTCTATAATGTCGGTAAAAATTGTTGTTTGGAATGGTTTGGTTGGATGGATCGGTACTTGCTCTTGCGTCTAGGGTTACTGATAATGGAGCTGGTCCTGTGAGAGGAGATATAGATCCTATTGGTTTGATCGTGTAATCTTTGTTTATTTCATCAACAGTTTTAACAAACGGTTTGAAACAGTTATCCATAAATGATGCTAGAGTATTGAGGTTGTATCCATTGGATAATGTTTGTGATAGGGTCAAACATTGCTGATAAACTATGTTAAACGAGTATTTGTTGGGTAGATGTGGAATAATATCTCAAAATAATTGGCGTAACTCAGAAAATACTGTTGTTGATATCGGTTGTCCTATTTGTGATTTGGCTTGTATTTCTACAAAAAGTTCGTTTACTATCTTGTCGTATTTTGCTTGAGAATCAGCATTTGCTAGATACGGATCTGGGATTTGTGCGTTTGTAAAAGCAAACACAAGGAGTCAAAATATAGAAAGTAGTAGTATTTTTTTTATGCTCTGCATGGGTAATCATTGTAAATAGCGTAAAAGCATCTATTTTTATAGTATTATTATATCTAATTGTGTTGTATATTGCAAAAAAATTGTGCTTTTTGTCCTCTATATTCAGTTGCCTTTGCATGAAAAAAAGATATAGCATAGAGGTTGTTTCGTTTTTTTGTTTATTTTGCACTATGTTGATGAAAAACTCGTTTATTCTATCTGTTGTTTTAATTTTTTCATTTCTGTTTTTGGCATGATGTGCAAAAGAAGACGTTGTGGTTGATGAAAAAACAGATTTTTTTGTTGATGCTGTCTATTTTGATAGTTTATCTGATATGGTTTTTGTAGAAAAAACAGCATCGTTGTTGGATCAACAAGTGGTTACTGTTACTGCACAGGCTGCAGGAAGAGTTTCTAGTATTCCTTGACAAGAATGAGGAGATGTTCTTAGTGGGCAACCTATTATCCAACTTGCTGATACGGTGGCTTCATATGCAATTCAAGCACAAAGAGCCCAAAACAATACACAAAGAGCAATCGCACAAGACGCACAAACTCGTTTGGCTCTAGAAGATGCTATTATTGCTGCGGAAGCCGGTGTTGTTCAAGCAACTGAAGCACTTCTTCTTGCTCAGGCAAGTAGTCGTTTGTCATTAAAATGACAGACATTGTCTGTGGAACAAGCCCGTATTGCAACAGACAATCAATTATCTTCTATTCAAGTATCTTTTGCTAGTGAATATACTTCACTGAATAATCTTCTTGTCGATGTCTTGGATCGCGGAGATTCTATACTGGGTGTGACCAATAAATATAGATCATCCAATGATGAGTTTGAAATATTGTTGTGAGCCAAAGATACTCAAAGTAAATCAATTACAGAAAATCAAATATTCCAACTCTATGCACTACAATTAACTATAGCATGACTGTCAGATCAGGATCCTGCTGCAATGCTCAGTTCTTTAGATATCATGCTTTCTGCATATACCCAAATACAGACATTTCTTGCCCAACTGCAACAGTTGTATATTAATACAGTAACAGCAGTTAATTTGCCTGAAACGCAATTGGCTGGGTTTGTTTCATCGACATCAGCTTTGCAAACGAGAACACAATGAGCAAAAGCAAGTTTTGGTGGATTCCGCACCCAGGCAGCTACATCACTTTCTCCATTATCCAATGATAATCTTGCCTTTACTGTGGGTACTGAAACAGCGGAACTTTGATTAGAATCATCTCGTTTATCAGCAGAGAATGCTATAGTCAATGCACAGTTGGCGTTCAACAATGCTGAACGTGTGTATATCCAATCACAAAGCAATAGAGACAAACAATTGCGTATACTTCAGACGCAAGTCCAAGATGCGCAACTATGATATCAAGACGCACTGAGGCAGGTTTCTAAGCTGACTGTATGAGCTCCTGTACGTGGAGTTTTGTGATCGATATTGATTACTCCATGACAAGATGTGCAAATAGGAACGCCGTTGTTTACTCTCGTAGGAGATACAAATCAATTGTTATGATTTTCTGTTTCAGCAGAGGAATTGACTTATATTCGTGTAGGACAAGAAGTGGAGGTTGTTTCCGCTGGCGTTAGTTATAGTGGACAGATACAAAGCGTGCCTCGTGTTGCTGATAGGAGTATGCAATACCGTGTTGTTATATGACTTGATCGTCCGTTGGATTTTGTAGGAACTGCTGCTCGTGTTCGCTTCTCTTTCCCTGTTGGATCTCCCGTTGTTCCGCTCAATGCAGTTACTGGCCTACAGTGATGAAAATGAGTTATTACCGTCTTGGATAAGGATGATGAGTTATCTGTTCTTTCTGTAAACTTTGGAAAAGTATGGTGAACATATATAGAAATACTCTCAAGTGTGGGAGATGAGTATCGTATTGTTCTGAATAATGTCGGTAGTTATGATGCCAATGATTTTGTTATTCAAACAGAAAAATAGTTACACTAGGTTTTCTATAGCTATATAGTCTGATGCAGCTAGCGCTTTATGATAATTTTCTTGTACATTTCTGTTGTTGATGTCTTTCCCTATTCCTGCGTTTATGTTTATAGCAGCTTCCAATGCTGTTTGGAAGTTATCAAAGTCATTGGGTCATTCGATATTTTTGTATTTTTGTATAATGGTCTTGTTTTTGAGGCCATCGGCGAAGTATGCTGCATTTACTTTCGCTGCTATTTCCGGTTTTTCAAGAAGCTCTGGATTGCTGACTAGGTCTTCCCCTATCATATCTCAGTATTTTTTGTAGGTATGTTTGAATGTTATGCCGTTAAATCATCTTCAACGATATTTCATACCATCTCATTTTTGAGTATTTCAGTATTTTTGTGATTCTCCCGTAGGATCGTCTGGACCGTATACTCTATCTCGAAAAGATTCTTCATTGGCTTTGAGTGTTGTTAATTGACTATCAGACAATCCACTCACTCTTGCTCCAAAAGTTTCTCTTATTCTTTTGTTACTTGTATCTTTGTAGCTTATTTCTGCTATTTGTGGTTTGAATCATGATTCTTTGGCTATGGTGGCTAATATAGCTTTTTGTATAAATGGATTGGTGATATCATATCTGGTGAGCGCATCTTGGACGGTTTTCATGTTGGCTTTGTTATATTTTTCTGATGTTGCTTGTGCGGTTTCTTTTGTTTTTTTCTTATTTGTTTTCTCGTTTTTTTCCTCTTTTACTTTTGCTGATGCCTCTTTTCGCTCATCCCCGAAGAAGATATTCCCTTTTATATTTATAGCGAGTTTTTTTCGTATTTTATCCAATCCTTTTATGGTTTTGTCTTGTTCTATTTCTTGTTCTATCTGTTTAAGTTCATCGACATCACTTGCTCAGATTATTCATTCGAGAATATCTGCTCATAGATCACTATCTTTGAGGTTTTCTATTACATTTTTGATGGGAGATTCATGCTCTGTCATCTTCTAGGTTTGGTGCTATAAATAAACTTCTCTATAAGTATATATGTTGTGAGTTGTTTTGTCAAATTTTTGATTATAATATATAATGCATGTTTTATGAGGGACAAAATAATCCTTTTTGTTTTGGATCTTTGGTTATCATCTAGAATGACTGGGTTTTGCTTTAATTGCGCTTATTTATTTTTGTGTGTCATCTCGTGTCCACTTGCTCTTGCATATACAGAGAGATTGTTTATATATGTCACTTGTATAAGAGGGTGTAGATTTGTAGAGTTATTGTGTTACAAGGATTTTATTTGTTGTATCTGTCCGGTTATGGATTTGGCAAGTTATCAAAAGAAAGTTGATCAATCATTGCACTATTTACAGACTGAGTTTGGTTGATTGCAACTAGGAAGAGCAACACCATGACTTATTGAAAATATTGGTGTAGAGGCTTCCTATGGGCATATGAAACTTAACCAACTTGGCCATGTTTCGGTGTTGGATTCGCAAACCTTAAAGGTAGAATGTCGAGATAAAGGTGAGATGAAGAGCGTTGAGAAGGCTATTTATGATGCAAACATCTGATTGTCGCCACAGAATGATGGAGGATATCTTATCATCAGAATCCCTGCATTGACACAAGAAAGAAGGATTGATTTGGTAAAGCATGTGAAAACACTTGGAGAAGAAACTAAGGGTCAAATAAGAAGAATAAGGCAAGATGCGATGAAAGACACAAAGGATTTGTTTGTTGCTAAAAGTATAGGAGAAGATATACATAAGGGTAATGAAGAGGATATAGAAACTATGACGAAGAAGGCAAACATAAAAATAGACGAAATGGTTGATCATAAGGGTGAAGAAGTAATGAAGGTGTAGATAATAATCAATGTGAATTGTTAATAGTGAATGTATGAAATATCGTCATTGCGAGCCTGCCTGCCGGTAGGCAGGGAATAAAGTGACGTGGCAATCTTGAGAAACACTAAGGTTGCCTCGGTCGTTACACTCCCCCGTAGCTTCGTACGGGATAAACCTCGCAAAGACGAGTTGGAAATATTTGCTGGGAATATTATAATTATTTATCTGTAATCTATTTGTATGAATCCATTTACGCTTATTGTTTCTGAGGTATTGTATCGTCCGGTGTTTAATATCATCGTGATATTCCTTGGTTTGTTTGGTGGAAATCTAGGGCGAGCGATTATCTGTATGACGCTAGTTGTGAGACTTCTTCTTATTAAGCCTAGTCTTGCATGAGCACAAATGCAACAATCTATGTGATGATTACAGCCTAAAATGCAGGAAGTGCAAGAAAAATATAAAGACGATCCAAAAAAACTATCGGAAGAAACCATGAAGATATTGAAAAAGGATGGAGCTGGTCCGTTGAAGTGATGTTTGAGTATGCTTATCCAGATACCTGTATTTATCGGTCTATTCTTTGTGATAAGACATATAGCTGCAGATACTATACCTACTGAATGGTTGTATAGTTTCTTCTCATCATTTGGATCATGATATCAATCGTTGGAAGGGATCAACACAATGTGGTTGGGGATGGACTTGCTTGGAACAGGAAATATTGTATTAACGGTAGTTGCTTCGATATTTACCTTCTTGCAAATGAAAATGACGATGTTGGTAAAACCAGCAACGCCACAAGTACCTGGTGCTACTATGCCAGATATGAGTAAAATGATGTGATTTATGAACATATTCTTGGTGGTTATTATGGCCTCGTTTGTCTATGGTACTGCATGAGCTATAGGATTGTATATCACGGTAACGTCATTGTTTAGTGTTGTACAATATGCTATCCAATACAGAGTATTGTTATTGGCTAAGGCGAGAGTGTTGTTGGGTAGATAGGAAATTAGGGTTTATTTATGTTGTCCTGGATTGCCGCGCTACGCTCGCAATGACGGGTTGAAGTATTGTTATTGGCTAAGGCGAGAGTGTTGTTGGGGAAGTAGGAGATGAGTTACATATATTTGTCATTCTGAGTGAAACGAAGAATCTAGGGTTGTATTTATGGTATCCTGGATCCTTCACTTCGTTCAGGATGACGACATTTATATCATATAAAGTGAATTAATTATGACAAAAAACATCGGAAAGGTAATTACAGTAAGATGAGTAGTGGTAGAACTTTCGTTCCCACAAGCTCCAAGAATTTATGATGCAGTTGTTTTGACAAACAAAAATGCTGCTGGAGAAGAAGTGGTTGTGGAAGTATTGCAACAATTGGAAGATGGTGTCGTGAGAGGTATTGCTATGGCATCCACTGATGGAATCAGAAGAGGAGATGAAGGAACTGATACAGGGGCACCTATTAGCGTACCAGTAGGTCCAGAAGTATTGGGTCGTGTGTTCAATGTCCTTGGAAATCCTATTGATAATCTTCCTGCTCCAAAAACTAAGGAAAAGCGAGGTATCCATAGACCATCTCCGGATTTTATGGATCTAACAAACAAAGCCGAAGTATTTGAAACAGGTATCAAAGTGATTGATCTTATCGCACCTATGTTGAAATGAGGGAAGACAGGATTTTTTGGTGGAGCATGAGTAGGTAAAACAGTACTTATGCAAGAATTTATCCACAATATCGCTAAACATCATGGATGAGTATCGGTATTTGCTGGAGTAGGAGAAAGAACAAGAGAAGGTAATGATCTTTTCCACGAAATGACTGATTCTTGAGTAATGGGAAATACAGCGATGGTCTTTGGACAGATGAACGAAATGCCTGGTCCAAGAGCAAGAGTTGCGTTGACTGGATTGACTATGGCTGAGTATTTTAGAGATGTGGAACACAAAGACGTATTGTTATTTATCGATAATATATTTAGATTTACGCAGGCGGGTGCAGAAATATCTGCATTGATGGGACGTATCCCTTCTGCGGTAGGATACCAACCAACACTTTCTACAGAGATGGGTATCTTACAAGAAAGAATTACTTCTACTAAGCACGGTTCTATTACATCGGTACAAGCCGTCTATGTACCAGCTGATGATTTGACTGATCCTGCACCAGCAACAACATTTGCTCACTTGGATAGTACAATCGTATTGAATAGAGCGATCGCTGCGAAGGGTATTTATCCAGCGGTAGACCCATTGGATAGTACATCAACGATTTTACAAGAGGATGTTGTTGGTAAAAAGCACTATGATGTAGCACAATGAGTGATTAGAGTATTGCAAAGATATAAAGAATTGATGGATATTATTGCTATCTTGGGTATGGAAGAGTTGTCGTTTGAAGATAAACAACTTGTGTACAGAGCCAGAAAGGTAGAAAAGTTCTTGTCACAACCTATGCACGTTGCTGAAGCGTTTAACGGTATTCCTGGAGTATATGTTACTAAGGATGAAACGATCGATGCGTTTTCGAGAATCTTGAGTGGTGAAATGGATGATATTCCAGAAGCTGCTTTCTACAACAAAGGAACGCTCGAACAAGTATTGGCAGAGGCACAGAAGATGAAAGAAGAAGTCGTTGCGTAGGGATAATCCTTCGCTATGCTCGCAATGACGGAGTGGAGGTTTAAATCCTCCGCCCTTCGGGCACCTCCTTTATCAAGGAGGGGTATGAGGTATTGTGAGTGGGGGGTTCTACCTCCATTTTTTTTGTTATCTGTTTTTACCACTCGGGTGTTTTGTTTGATGTATTTACACCCGGGTGGGGTATGTCCAGGGTCGGTGTGTCTGCTTGATTTTGGGGGGGGACTTGTTATACTGAGGATAGATTTTTTAATTTTTGTGGTATTGGGGATGA
>Ga0335396_10005383_pt1 | contig 13281 bp, 15 predicted proteins | sample FRY02_FD_205743 | JGI IMG/M metagenome (GOLD analysis project Ga0335396, IMG submission 205743) | Freshwater microbial communities from Lake Fryxell liftoff mats and glacier meltwater in Antarctica - FRY-02 (spades assembly) (version 2) | ecosystem: Environmental > Aquatic > Freshwater > Ice >... | reverse complement strand
GTTTAATGCTAGTACTAGCATTAGAGCTGTCATTTTTTTCATTTGTTTTTCTTTGTTTAAGTTAAAACAAGACAGATTTAATTTCAGATCTTGGTTCAATTGTGTTGAAGATATTGCTTAAATAAATTTACCCGCACAACTCAATGGTTAGTGCTTTCCAATCAAGCTCAGATTTGCTCACGAATTTTTTTACAGCTTAAAGGATTGTGTCTTAATTTGGATTGAGTAAACAACAGCTAGGGTATGATCAATGACCCCATAATTAAAGGCGGTCGTCATCCTAGTTTTTAACTAACAAAAAAAATAAATGAAAAAAATGTACATATCTTCCATTTAGCAGAAATTAAACACAAGATGTGCTAAAACATACTTTCTGGTTGTATTGCGGTTACATTAGCTACTCATACGTGTTAAAATTAAAAATCATTAACCAAAATATAACGGAAGGAACGCAGTGAAAACACTAAGAGCATTCATTTGTTTATCCATATTACTATTTGGATCAACATTGGCTCAAGCTAAAGAAATTAAAATGGCCAAAGCAAATTGGGATACAGGGTATTTCCAAGCAGAGGTTTACAAATTAGCCTTAGAAAAAATGGGCTACAAAATCAAAAAATTAAAACCAATCAAGCCCTTCATTTTTTACGTGGCAGCAGCTCAGGGAGATGTAGATTTGTGGGTGAACGGTTGGTTCACAGCTCATGATACATATCTTGCGGAGACTAAGGGTAAAGTAAAACCAGTTGGCTATGTAATGAAAAAAGGTGGTCTGCAAGGTTATTTGGTAGATAAAAAAACAGCAGATCGCTTAAATATTAAGAGCGTACTAGATATTGAAAAACACGCTAAGCAATTCGATGCCAATAATGATGGCAAAGCAGATATGGTTGCGTGTCCTCCAGGATGGGGTTGTGAAAAGCTGATTACTAAACATTTCGCTGAATTGAAACTTGGTGAATTTATTAATCCTATTCAAGCAGAATATTCTGCTTCTATGGCAGATGCTTTAGCAAGATATAAAAATGGAAAATCTATTCTATTTTATACTTGGACACCGAACTGGACAGTAGGAGCATTCAAACTTGGAAAAGATGTAGTTTGGATTGAAGTTCCTTACTCAAAAACAACAGTAACTGAAGTGGACAATGCAACGAAACCTGCGATCAATTTAGGTTTTGGAGCGGACGATATTCGCCCAGTTGCCAATGTTGCATTTTTGAAAAAAAACCCAAAAGTAGAAAAACTACTAGAAGTAGCCTCTATTCCATTAGCAGACATTGCAGCGCAAAATATGCAAATGAACAAGGGTGAAAAAAGTGAGCGAGAAGTTCAGGCACACGCTAAGGCTTGGGTTAAAAAAAATCAAAAAACATTCGATAGCTGGATTGCGGCTACGAAATAGTTTCCTTGAACATTTTTAATCCCTCACATTACGCTTACATTCCCGTATCGGAATGGGTAGAGAAATATGCTAAAGAGTGGTTGTTTAATCAACGACCACTCTTTAAAAAAATCTCTATTCCCATCGATAATGTTTTGAATGGCTTAGATTATTTTTTAAATATGGTCCCACTTCCTGTGGTGATTTTATTTTTTGTCTTTGCAGCTTTTAAAACTAACGGAATTAGATTTGCGATATTTACTTTTATTAGTTTAGTTTTTATTGATCTGGTAGATCTTTGGGAAGAAACCATGACTACTATGGCAATGATCATTACAGCCGTATTATTTTGTTCGATTATTGGAATTCCCGTGGGAATTCTTGCTTCACGCAGTAAAATTTTTGAAAAAATATTAAGGCCAATATTAGACGTGATGCAAACCATACCAAGTTTTGTTTATTTAATTCCTGTGGTAATGTTATTTGGAATTGGAATAACCCCTGGAGTAATTGCTATTATTATATTTTCTATTGCACCTGTCATAAGATTAACCAATCTTGGATTGAGACAGGTGGAACAAAGATTTGTCAGTGCTGCAAAAGCATTAGGCTGCAACAAGTGGCTCATTCTTTATAAAATTGAATTACCACTAGCATTAAAAACTATTATGGCTGGTGTAAATCAAACTCTAATGCTGTCTCTATCTATGGCGGTGATTGCAGCTTTAATTGGAGCGGGAGGTCTTGGCCTTACCGTGTATGTGGGTTTAGGAAGGCTGGATATTGGCCAGGCTTTTGTTGGCGGCGTTGGAATTGTATTGATCGCAATTATTTTTGACCGGATCTCGCAAAAATTTCTTTAGATCTTAATTTGGCTCTATAGTCCCAAGGGTAATCAAAATTCATCGACCAAAGTCCAAGTTTATTTTGTTTTGCATAGTCTTCATCTTCCACAAATTTCATAGAGTATTTGCGGTAAGCAACGGCATAGCCATTGCGCACCAAGTATTTAGATAAGCTCTCATTATTTACAAAGCATTCAGCAACTATTCGTTTATAGCGATCTACCTCTTCTTCTTTGCAGTTAACTTGCTGTTTGTTAATTTTTTTTACCAACGCATCTCTTGCAATGACCCCGCACATAACTATTTGATTATCTTTTTTACAAGTTTGCTTCATTTCAGGAGTATCAATCCCGGAAAATCTATACTTTTTTGAACCTATGTGAATGGTATCGCCATCAATAACCTTAACTGAATTTTCAGCATGAGCCACACCTATAAAAAGAAATAAGCAAAAGAAGAAGGGATAAGCAGATCTCATAGATAGGTGAACATATCGATTAAGATGCTTATTTCAAGATATTGACTTGCATTCTTTACTTAAAATACAACAAATCTTTCACTGAGCTTAAGATTATGAATATTATTGAACAAGTTGCGCCCATTAGTTCAGCAATAAAAAATACTTATATAGATTTTTCCAAAATAGATTGTAGCCTAGTAGTAATAAAAACCGATCAGAAAATCAATAGAGCAAGTAGCTGGTTATGGTTTTCATTCTAATGGCGGATACGCAGTTAGCAAATTATTAAAAAAAGAATTTATCCAAGAATAAATGTTTAATTAAATTGTGATTGTAAGACCAATTTCTTTTGCGGTTTTGTCAAGTTCCTCTAAAATTTTTGCATCTACTATTATTCCTGTTTTTATATTTTTATCTTTAATATTTTTTTTATTTTCTCCGGGATAATAGATGTTATTAACTCCTTTTTTCTTAGGTAATTTTTTTATTATAGAGATATTTTCCTTGATTCTTTTTTTATAGTTTTTTCCTAAAAATACATCTGCTCTAAAAGCAAGGAACATGTGACCTACATTTTGCGGTCCAGTTAAATCATTATAAGGATCTTTTACTTTTCCGCTGTGATTTGCACCTGTCATTACTCCTGAAATAATATCAATCATCCAAGCAAGACCAGAACCTTTGTAAGTAGACATTGGCGCAATCATTCCACCATTAAGTGCTTTGGCAGGATCAATCGTTGGATTTCCATCTTTATCAAAGGCCATACCAGGCTCTAATTGTTTTCCAACTTTAAGTGCATATTGTAGCTTGCCTCTATTAGTAGAAGAGGTCGACATATCTAAAACAAAAGGTTTTCCAATTTTTTCTGTTGGACAAGCAAAGCATATTGGATTAGTTCCAAAAAGTGGCTTTATAGTTCCGTGTGGAGGTATAAAAGGAGGTGCGTTCGTATAACACCAAATCATCAACCCTTTTTTTGCAGCTTTTTCAGCAAAGAGTCCGGACATTCCGTAATGGCCACTATTTTTTACTCCCACTAAAACAATTCCATTTTTTTTTGTGTTTTGGATAAGCAAATCTATGGCTGCGTCAGCAGCTACCATGCCAACACTGTTATCAGCATCCATATGAAAAATACTTGGACTAATTTTTTTAATTTTAATTTTAGGCTTTGGATTGATTAATTTATTTTTTATTCTCATGCAGTACATAGAAACACGAGCTAGTCCATGTGTGTTCACTCCGCTAAAATCAGAATCGACAAGATATTTCGCAGATATTTTTGCATGTGCCCTGGACAAGTTGTGTCCAATAAATATTTTTTCTACGTATGTTAATAATTTTGAGTATTTTAGTTTCATAAGTTAAAGTATTTTATAACTGAATTTGCAATTAAGGAACTCACTCTTTTGTTTCCCTGTTCTGCTAGACCAGAAATGTGAGGTGTGCATAATAAATTAGGAACGTTTTTAAATTTTTGACCCTCTTCTGGTGTTAGGGGTTCTTTTTGAAATACATCTAATGCTGCACCACCTAGATGCCCGGATTGCAATCCTTGAATCACAGCATTTTCATCAAGTATTTCTCCTCGTGAGGTGTTGATCAGAATAGCTCCTTGTTTCATTAATTGTAACTTGCTTTTATTTATAAGATTCTCTGTTTCTGAATTTAAAGGAACATGCAAAGAAATAATATCGCTTTCTAGCAAAAGGTTGTCCAAAGACTTCATTTGTACATAAGAAAATTCTGGTTCTAGAGATTGTACAAAGGGATCGTAACTTACAATATTCATGCCAAAACTCCTGGCTCTTGTAGACACGGATTTGCCAATACCACCAAATCCAACAATACCCAAAGTTTGATTATATAGTTCGCGACCATTCATTAATTTGGCTCTTGGCCAGTCACCCGAGATAACTTCACCCGAAGAAAAAGATACTTTTCTTGATAAAATGAGCATAAAAGAAATAACGTACTCTGCAACAGAAATTGTATTGGCACCAGTTGCAGGAATGATTTTAATATTTTTTTCTTTGCATAGGTCTACTTTAATATTGTTAAGGCCAACACCAAGTCTACCGATCACTTTTAAATTTTTTGCAGCACGAATGATTGCTTCGCTGACTAATGTGTTATTTCGTACTATCAGCGCATCTATTTCAGGAATTATTTGTATTATTTTTTCTTCGTTTTTAAAAAGGTCTTGATCGTAAATAGTATCAAACTTTAATTGTAATTTTTGGACCTCTTCATCGTCCATAATCTCTGTGATTAAGAGTTTTTGCATTAGAAAATAAAATTAATTTCTTAAAATAACTAGGCGCTTCGGTATAGCTTGGTAATTACAAATTCTTTATGACCTAGCGCTTCAGCACATGTAATTCGACCATTAGCTACTCTCATGGTTTCACTAATCAAAGCATCACCAGCTTGGTCCATATTCATTTCTCTTCTAAGAATTGCGGACACATCCAAATCAATATGCTCGCTCATTGTTCTTGCCGTTAATGGATTCGCAGTCAACTTAATCACTGGTTCAATGGGATTTCCAATGATATTTCCTTGTCCTGTTGGAAATAAATGAACAACAAAACCAGCGGCTGCTTGCAAGGTTACACATTCTGCCGCGGCAGATGATGTGTCCATAAAGTACAAACCACCCCCTTTAGACGGCTCTTCCGCAGGTTCTAAGACATCAATATATTTAATTGTTTTTCCAATTTTTTGCAAATTGCCAAATGCTTTTTCTTCGATCGTAGTTAAGCCACCCGCAATATTTCCAGCCGTAGGCTGACTGTCTGATAAATCGTTTGTTTTATTTTCCAGAATGAAATCGTTATATTCATTCCAAGTTTTCATGAATTTTTTTCCAACCTCTGGATTTTTGGCTCTTGCTTCGCAAATTGTTTCTGCTCCTGTAATTTCAGAAGTTTCTCCAAAACACATATGAACATTGCTACTATCTAATTTGTCAAACATGTTACCAACAGTAGGACAAGACGCAAGTCCGGATGTTGTGTCTGATTCTCCGCATTTAGTAGAAATCCACAAATCGCTAATAGGACATTCTTCTCGAGTTTTTTCGCTAGCCCACTGTAAAAAATCTTTAGCTTTTCTGGAAGCTCTCATGGTTGTTTCTATATCGCCATGACGTTCGATGTAAAAACCTTCAACTGGTTTTCCAGTCACTGCAATTGCATCAACAACTTTTTGTGTCCATTTGGGTTCAATACCAATAACTATAACGGCTGCTACATTTGGGTTTTTTCCTGTTCCAATAATCGTTCTGAAAAAAAGTTCTAAATCTGCACCGAACTGCAATCTGCCGTAAGAATGAGGAATAGCGACAGTTCCTTTTATATTGTTTGCTACTGCTTCCGCACAAGCATTGGAAATATCATCCACTGGTAAGATAATTACGTGATTTCTAATTCCTACTCTTTTATTTTCTCTTCTATATCCTTGAAACGCTTTTGGAAGTGCCATAATTATTGTTTTACCATTTCTTTGTTTTTACGTTGTGAACATGAACGTGGTCGCCTTTTTTTATATCGGCTACAACTTTGCCTATATCATATCCATATTTAATAATTGTATCTCCTGTTTTAAAATCTTTAAGGGCAATTTTATGTCCCAAAGGAATTTTTACATTAGCTTTTATTTTGATAGTGCTGTCATCTTCCATCACCCAACCAGTACATTCTTGGTTTTCGGGGGTATTTTCAACCACAACAACGCCTACGCTGTCTTTTTTATCGTGAACTATAAAATCTGTATTTGACATATGCTAGGATATGTATTTCAATGTATTTGACATGTCAAATAAAATAATCACATCAAAACAAAAATATTTAAAAAAAGTTAAATCTTCTTTTGTGTATAAAATTAATAAACTTTTTACCCTCTACAAATCTCAATCTACCAAATTTTTTAGTTCAGAGGGCCTCGGTTACTCCGAAATAACCACAATCAACATTATGGGACAACTTGGAGGCGAAACCACATTAAGCGAAATAACCTCTGTTCACTGGATTGATCCAGGATTGGTGAGTAGAATTTCAAAAATTCTAGAAAAAAAGAATTTAATAAAAAAAATTAAGGCGGAAAAAGACAAAAGAAGCAATATTCTTGTCTTAACTAATAGGGGCAAGATTATTTTTAAAAAAATAGAGAGTTTTACAAGCTTAAGAAGAGGAAAAATTTTAAAGCACTTCTCTGCTCCGGATGCAAAAAAAATAATCAACCTTCTAGACAAATTAGTTTTATCAACTCAAAAAGAATACGGATAACAAATAACTCAATTTATTTTTCGATACAGTTATTTACTTAATTCTAATTGACTTGAGCTCGGCAAGCATAGTAATTAGATTGCTTAACAAACTAACAAGGGGAGATCTAAATGATCAAATTAAAATCTATAATAAAAAAATTAATCGTAAGTTCGGTTATTTTAGTTATGGGCATAGCTTCAGCTAATGCTCAGGTAAATAATATTATTCCATTTGGACCAGGAGGAGAGTCAGATGTTACTGCTCGATTGCAGCAAAAATATTACAAAGAAATGTTTAATGAAGATATGGTGATTCAGTATAAGCCAGGTGGTGGCGGTGCAGTTGCGTGGCAATCACTAAACTCTGAAAAAAATGATGGAAGTTTAATCATGGGTGCAAACCTTCCACATATTATTATGCAACCAATAGCCAATAAAGCAAAAGCTGGTTACAAAACTAGTGACTTAAATGTATTTACTTTTTTTCACTACACACCAGATGCTATTCTTGTAGAAGCTTCTAGCCCGCATAAAACTTTTAAAGACCTGGCGGCATTTGCTAAGAAAAATCCTGGAAAATTAACTTTGTCAGGATCTGGAACTTATTCTGCAAATCATCTTTTAACTATTCAGTTAGAAAAAGCTGGAATTAAAGCTACGTACGTTCCTTTCAAGGGAACAGGGGCTGCGGTTCAGGCATTGTTAGGAAAACAAGTGGAAGGATCAGCTGGCTATTCAACAGTTGCTTCAAAGCAAGGAACACAAGTTAGAATGCTTGCAGTTGCTTCTGAGAAAAGACTCCCTGCATTTCCAGACGTTCCTACATTTAAAGAACTAGGTTATAACATTGTTTCAGGAGCTTACAGAGGATATGCGCTTCCTAAATCAGCGTCTCTAGCTACAAAGAAAAAACTTTCAGACAGATTAATGAAAATTAATGCTGATAAAAACTTTGTTAAAACTATGGAAGCAGGTGGATATGTGGTTGTAAACATTGGTCATGATCAGATAGACAAGTTTATGGCAGAGCAAATCAAAATAAACGAGTCTATAGCTAAAACTTTAGGCTTAATTAAATAATAAGTTCATTATTTAGATGACAAGTCTACTGGCGGATTTTTTGTCCGCACTAAGTTTGATTAATGTAAGCTTAGCATTTGTAGGAGTTATGGCAGGCATCATTATTGGTGCCTTGCCAGGGCTTTCAGCAACAATGGCTGTTGCTGTTTTAGTTCCATTTACTTTTTCTTTAAATCCATCTTCTGCTCTAATTGTATTGGGAGCAATCTACACAGGAGCAATTTTTGGAGGGTCTTGGTCAGCAATTTTGATCAATACACCCGGAACTCCATCCGCAGTTGCAACAACTTTTGACGGATACGCCATGGCTAAAAAAGGAGATGGTGATTTAGCGATGTCTATAAGTTGCATGTCATCTTTTGTGGGAGGCATGGTTGGAGTGATATGCTTGGCTTTATTTGCGCCACCACTTGCAAGTATCTCATTAGCATTTGGTCCAACAGAATATTTTTGGCTTGCAATGTTAGGCCTTACTTTAATTTCTACTTTAGCAGAAGGAGACAATATAAAATCATTAATAGGAGCTTGTTTGGGATTATTGTTATCAATGATTGGTGTCTCAGTTGTTGGTGGAGATATGAGATTAACTGGTAATATTGGTTTTTTAAATAGTGGAATAGAAATTGTCAGTGCCATGATAGGACTATTTTGTATCCCGGTTATTTTGGATTTGACCAGTCTAAAAGGAAAGCACTTAAATGAATCGGAAACTCCCAAAAGTCTGCGACTAGTAGAATGTTTTTCTATTATGACTAAAAATAAATTTGCAGCAGTCAGAGGATCTTTGATTGGAACTTTCATAGGTATTCTTCCTGGAGCAGGAGGCAGTATTGCTAGTATTGTTTCTTACGGAGAAGCTAAACGAACTTCTAAAAATAAAGATAATTTTGGCAAAGGAGAGCCAGAAGGATTGGTGGCTTCAGAAACCGCAAACAACGCAACTGTTGGAGGAGGATTTATTCCAACTTTGTGTTTAGGAATTCCAGGAACACCACCAGACGCAGTCATATTGGGGGCTCTGTTAATACAGGGAATTAAAACAGGAAATACTTTGTTTACACAGCAATCGGATATTGTTTACACCTTTATTTTTGGCTTAGCTTTAGCAACTCTTATTATGTTGCCACTAGGCTTATTGATGGGTCGTTACGCTTATAAATTTATTATTAAAGTTCCTAAAGAAGTATTAATTCCTTCAATTATTTTTTTAACGATTATTGGCAGTTATTCGATTGAAAATAGTATTTTAAATGTTTATTTCATGTTCTTTTTTGGTTTGATTGGATGGGTTCTTAATCGAGCAGGATTTAAAGCATCTCCCATTGTTTTGGGTTTAGTGCTCGGAGGCATTGCAGAACAGGGGTTTGTTCAAGCATATATTATTGGAAATGCCCAAGAAGCAATATTCACCAATTATTTTGGAAGACCTATTTCTATTAGTATTATATCTATGATTTTGGTTGGATTGTTTTATCCGACATTAAAAGAAAAGTTTTTTAAGAAAAAGGTATTGATAAATGATTAAAGATAAAATTTCATTTATATCTTCTATTGTTTTTTTTATTTTATCTGGTCTTGTTTATTTAGACGCAACTACACTAAGTGATTTTGCTGCTGTTTTTCCATTAGCCATTGGTACTATCTTAGTTTTTTTATCAATTTTGCTATTAGTGAGATCTTTTAAGTTAGAAATTAAAATTCATAACGATTCAGTTTTGAAGTTAAAGATTATTTTATTAGTTATTGTATTTTTTGGATGGATTTATTTTTTAGAAAGGTCTGGTTTTATTATTACGAGCTTAATTGCTTTTAACTTGTTAGTTTTAATTAACTGTGAAAACAAAACCACTATTAAACAAAAGATTTTTTTTATGACGGCAGGAACAATTTTTGTTCTTTTGTTATATTTTGGTTTTAAAAATTTATTACAAGTTCCTCTGCCGGAAGGATTGTGGTTTAGGCATTAAACGATATTAATACAATCCATGAAAATTACAGAAATAGTTGAGCAAATTGTACCTATTAGTTCAGCAATAAAAAATGCTTATATAGATTTTTCAAAAATGGATTGCAGCGTAGTAGCAATAAAAACCGATCAGAAAATCAATGGAGAGCAAGTAGTTGGTTATGGTTTTCATTCTAATGGCAGATACGCAGTTAGCGAATTATTAAAAAAAAGATTTATCCCAAGAATACAAGAAGCAAAATCCAAGGACATCCTTAACGACGAAGGAACTAATTTTAGTCCTGAAAAAATTTGGAAGTTAATGATGCACAATGAAAAGCCAGGAGGACATGGTGAAAGGTCTACAGCGGTCGGCACATTGGATATGGCAATTTGGGACCTGGTATCTAAAATCGAACAGAAGCCTTTGTATGAAGTTCTTGCACATAAATACGGTAATAAAAAATTTACAAATAAAATTTTTGTTTATGCGGCCGGCGGTTATTATTACCCAGGAAAAGATATTGCCATGCTGCAAGAGGAAATGAAGAGTTATGTCGGTCAGGGTTTTACTACCGTCAAAATGAAAATTGGTGGAGCGCCCTTAGAAGAAGATTTAAAAAGAATTGAAAGTGTTTTGAATATAGTTGGTAGCGGAAACAATCTATGTGTGGATGCGAATGGAAGGTTTGATTTGGCAACAGCACTTAGTTACGCCAAAGCATTAGAGCCTTACGACTTGAAATGGTATGAAGAAGCAGGTGATCCTTTGGATTATGAGCTTAACGCTAAACTTTGTGAGCAATATAAAAATTCTGTTGCAACCGGTGAAAATCTTTTTTCTATGCAGGATGCAAGAAATCTAATTCGTTATGCCGGTATGAGAAAAGATAAAGATTGGCTACAGTTTGATTGTTCATTGAGTTATGGACTGGTTGAATATTTGAAAACTTTAAACATGATGAAGGATTACGGATGGAGTCCTAGTAGAATTATTCCTCACGGGGGTCATCAACTATCCTGCAATATTGCTGCTGGATTGAGTTTGGGCGGTAATGAAATTTATCCAAATTTATTTCAACCTTTTGGCGGGTTTCCAGACAATTCTATTGTTGAGAATAGTTACGTTACTTTTCCTAAATTTATTGGTCTTGGTCTTGAGAGCAAATCAAAATTAAAAGATTTATTACTTAAATTGTAACAATAAGGATTGTTCAACAATCTGTTTTCGCAACCAGAACTTTACTAAAAAAATTTATTAATTTATTCCCACGTTTCTTCATTGACTTGTCTATGTCTAATCGAGTATTTAGAACAAAACAAGAACATAATTTACATGAAAATACCCCTCATATTACAAAAAGTATCTGCAGGATTTCCTTCTCCTGCAACAGATTACGTTCAAGACGAAATAGATTTGAATAGGGAGCTTATTAAAAATGCTCCAGCAACTTTTGTGATCCGGGTTCAGGGAAATTCTATGAATGATCACAAGATTGCTAGCGGTGACTTGTTGGTCGTCGACCGAAGTTTGGGTCTTAGCAATGATTGCATTGCTATCATTAATTTTAATAATGAGCTGGTAGTTAAAAATATTATTAAACAAAGCAATCAATTTTATATCAAGAGCAGGGATGAGAAGATTTTAATCAATGAACACTCTGACATTAATGTTTGGGGAATTGTAACTTATATTATTCATGCAACCCATTAATAACCGCATCATTGCCCTGGTGGATTGTAATGCTTTTTACGTTTCTTGCGAGCGTTTATTTCGACCTGATTTAGCTAGAAAGCCAGTGGTAGTACTATCTAATAATGATGGCTGTATCATTTCTAGATCTACGGAGGCCAAACAAATAGGAATTAAAATGGGGGAGCCACTGTTTAAAGCAAAGCCACTCATCGATAAATATAAAGTAGCTGTATTCTCATCTAACTATGAACTGTACGGAGATTTATCAAGAAGAGTAATGAAGATTTTAAAAAACTTTACATCGGATATTGAATTTTACTCCATCGACGAAGCTTTTTTAGATCTCACTTACATTAAGATGAGTAGTGTCGAAGAGTACATTGCCAACATTAGAAAAATTATTCTCCAATGGACGGGTATTCCCGTTTCCATTGGAGCTGCTAATACCAAAACGCTAGCCAAGGTTGCAAACCATATTGCAAAAAAGAAACGAGTAGGAATTGAAGAATTTATTTCAAAGGATCAAGATTATATCAATAAAGAATTGGAGAAGTTTCCAGTGGAAGAAGTGTGGGGGATAGGAAGGCAGCTTTCTAAATTATTTAACAAAAGTAATATTCGTAATGCTTATGAATTAAAACATGCGAATAATTATTGGGTGAGAAAAAATAGCAATGTTGGTGTTGCAAAAACTATTCATGAACTAAATGGAATTTGTTGCTTTCCTTTAAATGCAATTCCTACGGTAAGAAAAAATTGTTGCGTGTCTCGTTCTTTTGGAAAAAATATTACAGATCTTCATGATCTCACGGAAGCCTTGGTGAATCATTGCATCACCGCAGCGGAGCGAATTAGATCAGAAGGATTAATTGCTAAATCTTTATATGTATTTATTAAAACCAGCAGATTTAAAAGCAATTATGTATCTAGAGTAAAACAAGTGGATCTTCCTCTCGCAACGAATAACACCATGGAATTAGCTCATGCTGCGATACAAGCTTTAGAAACTATTTATGAAGCAGGCTATAATTATAGTAAAGCAGGGGTTTTATTGTCAAATCTTCAGCCCAAAGACCAGTATGCTGACAATCTTTTCTCCACCATTCGAAAACCTTTGGATCAAGTCATGGAGGTCATGGACCAAACTAATAATCGATTTGGTAAAGGATCCATTACCTTAGCTGTAGCAAGAGGAAAACATCAATACAAAATACGAAGAAGACACTCCTCCCCAATTAACACTTCCTACATTCCTATGGCGCCCACAGTTCGTGCTTAACAAATAATATTGCTAAAAGAAAAAAAGATTAATAATATTTAGTTATATGAAGAAAATTCTTTATTGTTTTTCTGTATTATTTATATGTTTCTCTTTTTTTGTTAGCGCTGAACCTATTAAATTTAAAACATATTATCCTAAAGGCAATGGACCTTTCCCGGTCGTGATATCCTTGCATACTAGTGGCGGACCCTTTTCTAAATGGATGACCATAAGATCCATGATGTTTGTGGAGCAAGGATTTGCCATTTATGAGCCAGATTTTTTTACCAGACATAAGATAACCAGCAAAACGAGAGGGGATACTTGGACAAAATAT
>Ga0335396_10005380_pt1 | contig 13282 bp, 18 predicted proteins | sample FRY02_FD_205743 | JGI IMG/M metagenome (GOLD analysis project Ga0335396, IMG submission 205743) | Freshwater microbial communities from Lake Fryxell liftoff mats and glacier meltwater in Antarctica - FRY-02 (spades assembly) (version 2) | ecosystem: Environmental > Aquatic > Freshwater > Ice >... | reverse complement strand
AGTGTAAGGTTGGTTGGCTATGATCTTGCTGCTCGAGTTCCAAGGTTTCGTTATCCTTTCAATGGGTGGGTATAATGAATAAATATATGCTAGAATCTTATGCCCGAACCGCGGCATCTGCTATGATAGCCGTATGGCTGACTGGGAATCATGATTTTAAAGCCTTAGGAGTAGCTGGTTTAGCTGCTATATTGGGACCGCTAATGCGAGCTTTAGATCCAGGTGATGATGCCTTTGGCATTAAGAAGCCCAAGCCTCAAAGCGAATAATCTTACGGATTTGAAGTCTTGAGACATTAAAGATCTTTGACAACTCTTCCTTAGATGTACCTGCGAGAAACCATTCTCTCATTTTACTAACTTGGTATTCTGTAAGCTTAGCATTACCGTTAGCAGAACCTTTAGGTTTTCTTCCTTTTGCTGAACAGTCGCGGTTATTAACTCCTTGAGTATCTTGCTTTAAATGTCCTGGGTTGCAACAAGGTCTATTATCACATTTATGCATAACAACAAGACCAGGTATTAAAGGGGCAACCCAAAAGGCATATGCTAACCTATGAGCAAACTGCTGTTTAGCTTCATAGGTCATTCTACCATATCCATCACGGTCTTTAAGACCATTATAAATCCAGCATTGTGTGATAGGATCTATATCTAGTCTTGATTTTAGGGTATCTGGTGTATTTCCTTTTGGTCCTGTTCTCATGAATATATTATATCATATATTTTGCATTCCCCCTTGCATTTTAGGTATTTGTATGCTACAATATAGATTGCTTGGTAAATGAGAGAATAAACCATACCAATCAAGTCAATCGATTGAATGATTAGTTGGTTGATTGTTAATTATGCAGATCAATCCAATCAATCTAAAGGATGCCCGCGAATGAAAATAACTGGAAGAATTGCAAAGATGCCTATGATTAAAGAGAAAGTTATATTCTCAGCAATCAAAGAATCGGAAGAACAAAAACCTATACAGATAGTACTTTTCAAGCAATCTAGACCAATCATCTTAACAAAGATGCTAAGTGAATTAAAATCAAATGATGTTGTTACTATAACTGGTAAGTTGGAAAGAAATCCTCGCAATAACGAAACTCAAATTATCATAGACGATATTGAATTAGACTATAAAGAGGTAACCTGTCCTGAATCTTTTTAAGGATAATATATGTGGCTAATACTCGAAAGAATATTATTAGCGATTGGTACGTCACGGACGTATAGCTCTTCTTGATTCTGCTAAAGCTATAACAGTTAAATATGGTAGCGGGCCTGCTAAGCACTTCTTTTCTCAGGTCGCCGCAGCTGAATTAAAAGGTTTAAGCAAAGCAGAGATATCAGCACTAGCAGAAGAGTTCTTAAAGAAAGGTATACCTAACTTATTAGATGGACAAGTTTTTAGTAAATCAAATGCTAAACAGTTAGCTGGTATTTTTAATAAAGGTATTGATAAAGTAGATCTTTTAACTAAAAATTATATGATTAAAAGATTGGCAAGAATCAATACAAAAGAGTTTACTGAGTTATTAGCTCAACAGATGAATATACCTGGGACTTTCCAAGTGTTAGGATCAACCAAAGCTCCTTTTGGTTTTCTATCCAGTAAAGCCCCAGGTAAGTTAGTGGCTAAAGGTAGAGATACAGCGAGATGGGGATTAGAAGCAGCTTTGTTCCCAATGAGTAGAGGTCAAGCAATTACTTCTGGTTATGCGAGAGGTCTTGCTGGTGGGTTATCAGTTGGCGCTATGGAATCATTATTAACATCGATGCCAAGAGCACTATTACAATCCCCTCAATATAGATCATTCTTTAGGGCAATGATTTCAGAAATACAACTTCATAAAGCATATAACTTAGGCGGAGTAGGCACCGCAGAAACAGCATTTAACTCTTTTAAGATGGCCGCAAAAGCCGCAAAAGACATTGGTATAGGTTCAGCATTTACAAAAGAAACAGTAGCATCTAATATAGCTGGTAGACTAACAGTACCAGTCTTTACAACCTTTGTGTTTGTAGATAGGGATGAACGCAAAAAGAAGGTTGAAAATTTTAATAGATCAATGCCAGCCTTCGCAAGAAAAAGAGTTAAAGTATATGTAGATTCATATAGTAGAAGAGATGGAACAAGAGTAAGAAGACACACTAGAATGGTCGCGGCATGAAACAAATATTCAATGAACAACAATTAATAGCAATAGAACTATTAGCCAAAGGCAATATGGAATATAAAGAGATTGCAGAACACGCACATACTACATCAGAGACACTTAGGGTCTGGAGAAAGGACTCAGAATTTCAGGAATTAGTCAGAAAGAGATGCAGAGAGCTGTTAAAAGACCTAGAACCATCTTTGTATGACATTGCTTTTAAGAAAGCTAAGGAAGATGGGTCGTGGCAACATATCAAATTATTATTGGGAAGAATTGAAAGATTAGATGATATAGCTGAGGGTAGAGGCGAGGACTATGCTATAATGTTTAAGTGGAAGGGTTCTGATGTACTCGACGCCCCAGACTTATAAAGAAGGCATGGAAGAGATAGTTAAATGGTCCAATGCTCTCCCTGAAGATATCTCTAAAAGATTCATGTTAGATGTTTATAAAATATATATTGATTGGAAATATCTGATTGATACAGCCCCGAAAGAAGAAGACTAATGAAAACCCATCCCTTTACTTTACTATCCGCTACAGATATGTCATTCCTGTGCGCTCCCTGTGGTAAGACTATATTCAATATAGATACCCATTTCTGTTCAGAACAAACAGATGAGATGGTTAGACAGGCTACAGCATTAATGGCAGACATAGAACGTATAGGGATAATATATCCACCCAAATGAAAACAGTTGAACTAGACTATGCTCCACATGATTATCAGAGTATAGTTCATGATGATGACCATCGCTATAAGTTAATAGTTGGCGGTAGGCGTGTAGGTAAGTCCAAGATGGCCCTGCAAGAGATCATAAGACACTGTTTAACTACACCCAAAGCTTATTGCTGGTGGGTCGCCCCAACAATAAGTATGGCTAGAGAAATAGGTTGGGAAGAATTAAAAGAATATATAGATGACCTAGATCTAGCAATAGAATCAATGCACGAGACACTACTGCGTGTTAAGTTCAAGAATGGTTCTCAAATACTCTTTAAAGGTGCAGACAACGAGAGATCGTTAAGAGGACGACGGGCTCACATATCTAGTCCTAGATGAAGCTGCGTTCATAGAACAAGACATATGGACTAGAGCTTTAAGGCCAGCATTGTCAGATAGACAAGGTAAGGTAATCCTAATATCCACACCTAATGGTCGCAATTGGTTCTATGAGCAAGCAGCTAAAGCTAGTGGGGATGAGATGTGGTTATATCAGCATTGGCCAACCTGGAAGAACCCTTTAATAACTGAGGATGAGATGAGACAGGCTGCTGCAACTGTATCTGAGATGGACTTTAGACAAGAGTATCTTGCTGAGTTTATAACCAAAGAAGGTCTTGTATATGATAACTTCACAGAAGAGAATATAATAGAGTCTGGATCTCCTTCTTGGCATGATTGGGACATATATCTAGGTATGGACTTTGGCTTTGCTAACCCGACAGCTGTATGCTTCATGGCCGTAAATAACATAAAGCAACAAGTTATTCAGTTCGATGAACTATATGTGAGTAGAAAGAGTATTGATGAGATTGAAGATATGGTCATTGAGAAGTTAAAGAGTCATAACTTGAATAGAGCTGCAGTAAAAGAAATACTTACTGATCCTGCAGGGAATGCAGCAGAGCTTTCTTCTGGTATCTCGCCAGTGGATAGTCTTAGGATGGGCGACAATAGATGGCATGTTTCTAATAAGGGTTCAGAGATAGCCCCTGGAATAGCTTTAGTTCGTTCTTTTATTAAAACAGCTGATGGAACGAGACGTTTCTACGTTACTAATAACTGTAGAGAAACAATTAGATCGCTTTCAGGCTATACTTATACTAAAGCTACACAGAAATATGAAACAATAAAAGAAGAGGCATTGAAAGATGGCATTCATGATCATATGTGTGACGCAATCAGATACTTCTTTATAAATGTATTTAATCAAAACAAATGGATTACTGAGGTCCCAGAACAATATAATTATGGTATTGACTTACATTCAAGAGCTAGAGTTGTAATGAAACGATGCCAGACGTGTCGTAGATCATTCCCTAGTAAAACACCAAAGACTCAACCACCATACTTATGCAGAGAGTGCAACGGAGAACAATAATGGCAACTAACTTTAATGCATGGGATTCACTCCCAATGTCAACAACTCAAAGAGCATTTTCTGAGACATATAACCTTGAAGAGAAGGAACGTAAAGAAGCCGCTGAAAAGAATAAGAACTATTATTATGGTAGGCAAGAATCTGATATTGTCTTAATGAATGATGATGTCACTCCCATTATAATGAATATAACAAAACCAATTATGTCCAAAAGATGTTCTTTATTATATTCACGTCCGCTGGTTAGAGAATGGGATGGACCAGACGCATCAATTAAATATCTAGAACAAGTCTATAAGGATAATAAGATAGATTCATTACTCGGAAAGGTAGACCTATATGCTGAGCTTACCGGTTCTGTGCTTATTCACCCTACAGCTGATGATACTCTCCCAGGAAAACTTAGATTGGCCCTCTATGATGCTAGTGAATTTTCTTCTGCTGGAAATGATGATGATCCTAATACCGCTGATGCTATTGCTCTCACCAGGATACTTTCTAAACTTGTTGATAGTGCCCCAGTAGGCACAGATGGACGCAAACAACCACAAATAGAGAAATCTATCATGCAACAGATTTGGACTAATGATTCAGTAACATTGTATGAAGGTAATAACTTGTCTACTTCAGAACCAAATGATTTAGGCTTTTTACCTTTTGTTAACTTCCAGGGTGAAGAAGTACATAATTCATATGTTGGTTATCCAATGGCTACCATTGTTCGTAAGTTGAATGCTACTGTTAATCAGCTGATAACCCATATTGGGTATACGATTAAGATGCAGTCTGGAACACCAATTGTGTTCAGTGGCTTTAAGTCTGGAGAGACAGTTGTAGTACATCCTGGTAGAGCAATAAATATACCAGAAGGCGCTACCGCAAATGCTCTAAATCTAGACCCTAAAATAACAGAATCATTAGACTTTATTAAATATCTCGAGGATCGCTTGTATACTTCTTCAAGCGTGCCTCGCATTTCCGTAGAGGGAGGTGAGGGGAAGTCTGGTAGAGAGCTCATGGTCAGATGGTTCCCTCTATGGAAAGTCTTTGAAGAGAAATCAAATAGATATCAAATATATGAAATGCAACTTGCTCAAATGATATTAGTGATTGCTGGAATGGAACCGATTATTCACCTTAATGTCAAATGGCCAGTAGAATCAATTCTTCCAATCTCTACAGCAGATGATAATCTTGAGAGAGATATAAGATTAAGTATAGTTTCACCAATGGATGAGATACAGCGTAGGAATCCACACATGACAGAAGAAGATGCTCAAGTAGAGTATTTGACTAATATAGAACAAAATCAATCTATGAACAATAGCGGGGTACTATAATGGCAACTTTAAGAATGGGTAAGCAGATCCCAATAATTCCACTACCAGAAGAAGGCGTATAATATGTCACATGTAAGAAGAGGATCCCCAGGTAGGATAAATAATATGGAACCGATTTATAATAGTTCTGTAAAGGTGTCAGCACCAAATCCTTATCAGACCGTAACAACTGATGGAAAAAGAGCTCCAATCACACAGCAAATGCTTAAGAGGACAGCTTATCTTCAGCCAACGACAGTTGATATGGCAAAGGGCAATTTTGGCACTCAGGGTTCCGCTATTACCTATGAAGTATACGCGTCACAAGCAACTTCATTAAGCGCCGCATCAACAATAGGGGCACAACTTGGAATTAAAACTGCTGCACAGAGTCCATTAGGCGGACCAGAGCAATTTAGACAATATACAAAAGAGATTCAATTAGAAGCAATGTTTGGGATGACTGGGTCTGGTTCTGCAGCTAATATCCGTCTCGCTGCTGCTCAGACTGGAGCATCAATCCCATCACTAATCACATTTGAAAATGAAAGATTAGGTATTAGACAAGAGCTATCATTGGGTAAGGCAGCTTTTTCATACGATGGAACATTATATGATAAGGCCGGAACTTCTGTTGGTATAGATAAAACAGTAGCAGCTGAATCATTTGATAGCCCAGCAGCAAATAAAGCATTGACGCTTATGAACACGTCTTCTGTAGCAGCTGCAGCCGCCGTTAAGGCAGGACCTCAATTAGATCTTAGCACATTGAGGCTTACCGATATTGGGGCTGCCCCACTTTTCCTAAAAGCTACAATAAAACCAATAATAAACTTGGCTACTGCAGTTGCTGGATATAGCGCAGCAGGTGGAGCGACAAAGGCTGGAAGAGATGCGGCTTTAATGTTTCCTAGTTTTCTCAAGGATAAAGTACGCGCAACAGCGTTTAACACAACTTATGGATCACTTTATGAAAGGTCTGGAGAAAATTTAACGCTAACTGCTGCAGGTAAAAATATAGCTGCCATATTGAAGCAAGGGACACCAAAACTAAATGTAAGAATAAATAAGAGTATACCAACATATAATACAAAACTTAGATAACATTGTATTTTTATGCTATACTGTGCTACTATATATGTAGGCCATGGTGCCGAATAAATTATCCCTGGAGGATAAAATGAGTGATCTGGAATCACCAGAGAGTTTCGATAAAGACTATGTTAAGTCTCTAAGATCAGAAGCTGCTAAATACAGGACTGAACTTAAAGAAATTAAACAAGAACTTGATCAATATAAAACTCTTGGGACACAAATAAATGCAGTAAGAATTGAAAACGAATTAATCAGAAGAGGCATTGATGCTAATCCTGATTGGGTTCGGATTTAGTTCTGACCTGTCTCCATCGCAAGCCGTAGATAACTTCCTGGAGAAGTATCCTCAATTTGTTTCTGGAGTTCTTGAGACTGAAAAGGTTGAACCTAAGAAAGTCCCAAAAGCAATCTCTCCAAATCAGAATAAAGCGATCAAAGAAGGTTCTTATCCAACTGGAGCTCTTGGCACAAGAGATTTAAATGAGATTAAGAAGGATCCAATTGCTCGCAATAATATTCGCGATTTGTACAGAGACTTACTCCAAAATTCATCTAATCAAAAGGATTCTAACTAATGGCTATTTCAAACAGTTCTACACTTAATGACCTTATCGGTCAAATCGTATCCGCTGACGCGCAGTCAGCCGCATACGCAAACAGAGTCATGCGACCTTTGGTCCGTGGATACGCTGTTCCTGCTGGCGCAGGTTCAATCGTGGTCCCACGTTTCCAGAGCGTATCAGTGGCTGCACTTACTGAAGGCGTAGCTCCTTCAAGTTCTACAATGTCGTCTGACGGAGTTACGTTAACTCCTGTTGAGCGCGGTATGTATGTTCAAATCTCAAAGCGTACACTTCATGCAGACCCATTCCAGGACCTTGCTCCTTATGGTGATCAGCTTGGTCGTTCGCTCGCACAGGACGAAGATGCACTCATTCTTGATGCAATGACCTTCTCAGAATCAGTTAATGCAGCTGGTTCAGTTACCGCAGCGGACTTCCGTGAAGCTATTGCCACTCTTGAAGCACAGAATGCTCCTGGACCATACTTTGCGGTATGGCATCCAAATAGCTGGGCTAAGATGCGCGGAGAGTTCTCTGACGCTTCAGCTTATGCTAACGTAGGTCGTCAAACTGTTGAGGGCTTTGGTTCTGGCTTTACTAATAATGCTGGTTATGTTGGTGCACCATATGGTGTCCCTTGCTTTATCAGCACTTCTGTGAATGATGATGGTGGAGCCACTCCAAGTCAGAGACACAACGTTCTGTTTAGCCGTGAATCGGTTGGCGGAGCTTGGATCAAGGACATTGGTATTGACGTTGATGATAACGTAGTTGCCCGTGCATTCGACCTCATGGCTTGGTACAGCTACGATACCGCAAAGCTTGTCGATGCTTATGGTGTAATTATCAAAGACTCTTTGTAGAAATAGGAGAATAGACAATGTCAACTACTAGAACATACGGAAGTATGATTTCAAAAGCCTTTAATAAGGAAATTGATTTTGATACTGACACTATTAAAGTAGCTCTTACTACTTCAGCTTATACTCCTGACCAAGATGCTCATGATTATTTCAACGATATAACTAATCAGGTAACAGGTACTGGATATACAGCTGGTGGAGTAACTCTCGCTAGCAAGACTATCGGCTATACAAACGGAACCAATGTAACAAAGTTCGATGCAGCTGACGTAAGCTGGACTTCATCGACTATTACAGCGAGATATGCTGTGATTTATGTTGATACTGGTACAGCTTCAACAAGTGCATTGCTTGCATACGTTGACTTTGCTACGGATCAGTCTTCATCGTCTGGTACTTTCTCAATTGTATGGGACGCAGCAGGGATATTTACAACTACAGCAGCAGCGTAAATTTACTGTGGACGCAGTAATCCAGGTAGAGGCCGCTAACCTTAGGGTTATGGTTACAGAGACAGCAGTGCTTACGTATACGGGGCGTAGAGTAAGCACAGCAGCCTTTGCCTGGATTACTGTTAGTCTTGATAGTCTTAGGTTTATCGCTAATTCAATCAAAAGCAATGCTCCAAATAACAATATTAATATTGGGATGATTTACTCTAGGCCGGGGCGTTTGTTCCCGGCTTTTAGTATGATAGGATAATATATGACAATCTCAGTTGAATATCTTGTAGTAGCTGGTGGTGGTGGCGGCGGCTCTGACTCAGGTGGTGGTGGTGGTGCTGGCGGAATGCTCGCAGATACTGTTGCAAAAGACTTTGGTACTTCATTCACAATTACAGTCGGTGTAGGTGGTACTGGGGGTAATTATCCTACTGATGGATCAAATGGTGGAAATAGTGTATTTGATAACATAACCGCTACTGGCGGTGGTAGAGGTGCTACAGAGACTTTTGGTAATGGCGTTACTGGTGGTTCTGGTGGCGGTGGCTCTGCTGGTGCTGGTCTAAAAACCGGAGGTGCAGGAACATCGGGCCAGGGAAATGCTGGTGGAAATGGTTCTGGTGTAAACCCATCCACTTATGGTGATGCTGGAGGTGGCGGCGGTAAAGGTGCAGTTGGTGCAGCCCCTTCAGGCGGTAATGGTGGTGCTGGAGGTAACGGTGCTGCTAATTCTATTACAGGTACTTCTATAACATATGCTGGTGGTGGCGGTGGTGGAACGCTTAATACAGGAACTGGTGGTACTGCAGGATCTGGTGGTGGAGGTGCTGGTGGTGGAACTTCAAACGTAGCAGGAACTAATGGAACTGCTGAACGCGGCGGCGGCGGCGGTGGGGCGTCAAATGATACTGGTGGTGCACGTGAAAGTGGTGGTAATGGTGGTAGTGGTGTAGTAATATTAAGGTTTTTAACTGCAAATTCTCAGACCCCAATATCAACTGGTTCTCCAACTATAACCACAGATGGTTCACATAAAGTATATAAATTTACATCTAGTGGAACTATAACATTCGTTAATCCAAGCGTGACCGTATCTATAAGTCCAGTGGTTTCCGATGTAACTGTTAACAATACTACTTCAGTAGTAACAGTAGCAACGGGAGTGACCGTATTACCAGTGGTTTCCAATGTAACCGTTAACAATACTACTTCAGTATTCGAAGGTGGTCTATCTATAAGTCCAGTGGTTTCCAATGTAACTGTTAACAATACTACTTCAGTAATCCCTAATATAACAATACTTCCAGTAGTTTCCGATGTAACTGTTAACAATACTACTTCAGCAATCTTAACTGGTGTAATAATATTTACAGTAGTCTCTAACATAACAATTAATAATACTACTTCAGTAATCTTAACTGATGCAGTAGTATCTCCAGTAGTCTCTAACATAACAATTAATAATACTACTTCACAAGTGCAAATAGGAGACTCGGTTACCACAGTAGTCTCTAACATAACAATTAATAATACTACTTCACAAGTGCAAATAGGAGACTCGGTTACCACAGTAGTCTCTAATGTAGCAATTGGTGGTAATGCACCAACAGTGACACTTGGCATAATCAAATTTATATCAGCACAAGATACCTCATTAAGTACAGCCGATGCCGCAGTATTAACTCATTTAGATTATGGCGGGATGCTTTATAATTCTGTAAAGAAATTATTGTTTAGGATTGGTAATCCAGATGATGTTAAATCAGACTATGTATTAACGATAGGTTCAGGAGAAGCTGTAATATTGACAGCTGTTCAATTATCAACCGACAATATAACTTATTCAAATTCAGTTACTATAGAGAATATACCGCCAAAAGGTATATCTGATATAGTGTATGTCAAGCTTAATGTTAACTATCTTGATGTCATAGGTACTGGTACATTCTTAGTAAAGGTAGCACAATCAAATGCCTAGTCATTCAATTTATACTAACACGGGAATTGTTGAAACCTCTTGGAACTCAAGAGGTCTAATAGTTCAAGGTGGTGTTACGAAAGCGCTTATCTCTCAAGATAATGGAATTTTGTGGGCAGCTGTAAGAGAAGGCCACGTACGTCAATCTATTAATATCTATAAATCATCTGATAATGGATTTAGTTGGCAGAGAATGTGGTCTGGGGTTTTTAGTCAGACTTATTTTAGAACCTCTGTAGAGAATTTGAATACAAATGGTCCGACAATGCATCTATCCTATAATGAAGAAAGAAAGATGTTGACGTTATATCATAGTTTCTTCAACACACAAGCAGCAAATATTGGTGGACAGAGATATGATATTGAAGTATTTCTTTTCACAGTTGAAGAAAATACTATAACTAAGATTACAGATTTTGGTGGATCATCAGCCTGGGTACAGATAATCGCTACTGATATGGATGATCTATGGTTTGATATTACCTATAGTGATAATGGAATGTATTTAACTTATGTAAGAGGTAGTGCAGTAACAGTACAGTTCTTTAACCATACTTATAATGCTGCATCAGATGGTGGAACGTATGCAACAACTGATGCAGACTATTTTTCTCTAATCTCAACAACCACACAAAATGATGAGAAACTTCATATCCTAGGATTAAGAGAGGTTAGCACTAACATAAGAGTAGTTTATTTAACCTACGATAGGTTGACAGCAGCATTTACAGCTCCTGTCACAATTCTTACTACACCTCTGGCAGATATAGATGATCTTAATCTTGAAAGAGATTCTTATGGAAACCTTTGTGCCTTTTGGAATCAAACGAATGTTGCAGGGACTGACGTTTCGCAGAAGTATTCAATATCGGTAGATGATGGAGTAACTTGGTCTGCAGCGGCAACCATTGCCGAGACAGCTGGTCAAACAGATTATACAGATGTAGCGACTAGTCTAAAAACTGGTAGGACTGTCATGATTGCTGGTTTACAGGGGTTCATGTTAGGGTATGTGAGAAATCATGGGGGTTTTGCTAGAGGTTATGTTAGGGTATTGCACACGGAAGACGGATCAACATATGTTCTATCAGACGAAGAAACAGCTGCATCTGCTATAGAAAATAACGTATCTGGATTCAGATTTTTTAGACCAGTTGGTACTGGTCTTGTTAATCTTAGTAATCCAGGAGAAATAAGAATTGCTTATAATGTTGGAAACTGTAATACTACGATACAGATTGATAGAGAGCCATCATATTTTGGTCAAAAACTATTAAATGATGAAGCTTATCCAGAAACTATATTTGTTGATTGGACTGCTGATGTAGCATTAACTAATGAATTATTATTTAATTTCAATCTTTTGGGTTCTGTTGATGATAATATTAATTATTATCTAGAAGGTTTGATTGGTGGATTAACGGAAAAATACATTACAGCATTTAATAGATTTGGGACTTCAGTTCTAATTGAAGAATATCAACCGATACAGCAGTCTCTAATGGCTGATAAAGCATCCTACTCACATGATAATTCTTATCATACAAGGGCTTTCTTTCAAGATGTTACTTACTCATTCCCTGTACAATCTGGGAATGAAGCGTTTGGCGCATATGTTGAAAGAGATATGAGAAAACTACATTTACCACCTGATTTCCATTTAAGTAGAACCTTCTTAATCAATGATGGAAATAAATTAAGGAGAACTGTATGGCTTATGGCATTTGGTGGGAATAAATATGAATTATCACAAGTTGTTCCAAAATTTGTAGATAATCAGATAGCTTATTACACAGCGAATGCTTATGTTGTGGGTCCATCAAGAAATCCCTTTACTAGAACTATATTACCATCGGAGACATAAAATGGCTTTAATAAATACAGCAATCACATTTTCTTTACCAGAAGATACAGGCTCAAATAGATTAGATATATTTGAAGCAATAATTAAAGATGGATCATATGCTTTATTTCTTGCGACTACTTATGAATATGGTATTACATCATATTATGCTACTGAACTAAATGATGCAAGATGGTATAAAATACAGTTTGTTAATGTTCCCGATAATGTTAAGGGACCTTTCTCTGAACCTGTGTTTGCGGGCACCTGGGTAGCTGCAGCGCCCTTCCTAGCTGTTTCTAGTAGCACTGATGGTGCAAACTATGCAACGACTCAAGATGTCTATGATTATACTAATTTAACACCAGAAGATATATCAGCACCTAGAGTATCTGCTGCTTTGCGTAGAGCTAGAGCTACAATCGACTTTAGAACCGCTGAAATGGACTTTGCAAGATTCAGTGAATTTGATGATCATACTGCCCGCCGCAAATATAACGCTTCATTAAGAATAATAAAAGAAGCAGAGATAAATATTGCATTAGGTAATCTATATCAGAACTTATCAGATGATAGAATCATCCAAAACATGAGAGAGAACTCTTCTTCTAAAGTAGGCTCAATTTCGATAGGAGATACCACAATTGGCGGTGATGATCTGGCTGATCGTAACGAGAGCATCCTGTTCCTCGCAACATTATCGTCTCGATACTTTGCGCAAGGGGAGATTCTGCTATCAAGTCTAGACACGAACAGTGTAAGGTTGGTTGGCTATGATCTTGCTGCTCGAGTTCCAAGGTTTCGTTATCCTTTCAATGGGTGGGTATAATGAATAAATATATGCTAGAATCTTATGCCCGAACCGCGGCATCTTCTATGATAGCCGTATGGCTGACTGGGAATCATGATTTTAAAGCC
>Ga0335396_10005369_pt1 | contig 13294 bp, 18 predicted proteins | sample FRY02_FD_205743 | JGI IMG/M metagenome (GOLD analysis project Ga0335396, IMG submission 205743) | Freshwater microbial communities from Lake Fryxell liftoff mats and glacier meltwater in Antarctica - FRY-02 (spades assembly) (version 2) | ecosystem: Environmental > Aquatic > Freshwater > Ice >... | reverse complement strand
CCAGACGTGAAATGGGTTGGCTCAAACGTGCAGGCAAGCGCTTGATGAGTCGGGCAACCATCCCGTGTTGCGAGAGCATGCCGCGTTTATAGGCCCATAACGCACACCCCACGAGCACAAAAAGCACCATGCTGCCTGCGCCGCTCCAGACCAAGCCGGTCCGGATGCCACCCGTGGGATCGGCAAACGCGACCGCGAATAAGGCAACCGGCACGAAGCAGGCAAAAACCACACCGTCGGTGATGCGGTCCAGCCCGACGGTGGCCAGTACGGTCGGTAGTTTCAATTGGTCACTTTGCGCAATGATCCACGACCGGGCAATCGTTCCAAAACCAAACGGGATCAGGCTGGCGATCAGGTAGCCTGCCATCACGGCACCGAACAGGCGCAGGGTGCTAATCAATTTCAACGGGCTCAGAATCTGGCGCCACTTCCATGCGCGTACCAGTTGCTCCGTGATCAGGCTTGCCGGGACCAGTGCAAGGTAAAAAAGATCAGCGTCGGCCAGCGTGGTGAGAAAGCGGTCGATATCGAAACGGCGCAATACCCACATAAGCGATGCCAAACCGATCAGGGCACCAGCCCAAGGCAGCCAGCGGCGGCGGGGTGGCGCTGGCGCTGCGACCGTCATTCACCTACCTCGATAGCGTCAAGATCATCAATATGGCTTTGGGGTATCCCGCACCAACAAGCGGGCATGGCGTATCAGCCTGGGGCGCAATTCAGCGAATTCGGCCGACTGGAGTTGCTCTGCGGCGTGACCGGAGGGCGGCGGCATTAGTTCAATCTCGGCAGTCATCATGTGTCCCTTTTTCGCTCAGTTCAGCAGGCCAATGCAGCGGCGCAGCCCGCACCGGGCATGATGCCAAGATCCATCAACGAAGTGGTGTCATCCAACACACTGTCAGGCACCCTTTCGATTTCCGAAACGCTGCACCAGTCCTTTGAAATTATCTTCAATGAAGTCGCAATCTGGATTAGCGACTGGATCCGGCGGGCCTTCAGGGCCCCACTCATCGGGTCTTCTGATAAACGCGGTCTTGAAGCCGCAGGACCTTGCCGCGTTCAGGTCAAAGTTGTGGCAGGCCACCATCAGGATTTCTGATGGTTCAAGATCCAGCCATTTGGCGACCGTCAAGTAGGCTTCAGGGTGGGGCTTGTAAATGCCGATCATTTCGCAGGAAATCACGGCATCCCAATCCAGGTCGTTGCGCCGCGAAACCTTCAACACCATCGAAAGCGGCAGCATGGTGAAAGAAATGACTGGGAATTTCTCTTTCAACTGTGCCAGTGCCGAAGGAAAGTCTGGCCAGGCGGACAGTTCCCGCCAAGCGTTGAAAATTTCCCAACGGTCTTGTTGCGAAAATACTTCGAGGCTATGACTCGCCAGGACTTCATCCAGTGCCGTGCGATGCACATCGTCCATGTTGAAGGCGGGCTGAACCTGCCCCACAATACCTTTCATTGCCTGGCGCCGGTAAGCGTTGGTCAAAGCATGCCAGTCGCGACTGATGTTGAGGCGATGACCAACCCGCTCAAAGGCGTTGAACAGACCGCTGTGCCAGTCCAGGATTGTGCCGCCGGTATCAAATGTGATGGCCTTGATGTCCATGCGAGGTTCTTGGTTTGTGTTCAATCAGCTGCCGCCTCAAGCGACCTTGTAGGCTGCGAATTTTTCATCCACCGTGGTGCCAAAAGCCTGGTTGCTGTAGTTGCTAAGCACTTTAACGGCAGCGGCTAGCACAATGTTGAGCAGGTGACTCTCTGTGTACCCGGCCTCCAGGAATGCCTTGACGACGGCGTGGTCCGGCTGGCCATGTTTGGCAACCATTTCCACCGTCATGGCAGCCAAAGCAGCCAGCTTGGCATCAGGAATGGCGCTACCTGCGCGGATGGCTTGCAACACGTCGGCTGGCACGCCCGACATTTTGTCGGCAATCATGCTGTGGGCGGCGGTGCAATAGTCGCAGCCGTTGTACTGACTGACGGCAAGAAACACAACCTCCTGCTCGGCCGCCGTGAAACCCGATTGCTTGCGAAAAAAATCATACCCATGCAGATAGGTGCTCAGCACGCCAGGCACATTCGCCATGTTGGCGTACATATTGGGAATGAACCCAACCTGCTTAAGGGCGACGTCGAGGATCTCTTTTTGGGCGCCCTGGGCTGTGGCGTGGTCAATGGCTTGCAAGGATTTGATAAACGGTTTGGCAGACATGGGGGTAACTCCAATATATTGTCCTGACGTCTTGGTGGTCGCAGTTTCGAGCCACCGTCGCAGGTGTAGCCATGGTATTGAAAACCGACCTTTTGGCGGAGACTGAACATCTCATTCTTCGTACCCGTCGTTTCCAAGTCGAGACGATTGGGCAGACTTCTTACGTTGCATGCGCTTGAGTGACTTGGTGGTTTGGCCCATCTTCCATTCTTTTCCAGTAGGAAGTATGCGCGTCAGACCCTTCGGGCCAGTTACGCAGAAACGCCTCACGCCAACGGATGTCGTCGTAGCCAATGGCGATGGCGTCAATGTTGACATCACCATACTTCATGCCGTAAACCGAAGCATGTGGTGACGGATCAACGCTGATCCGGGTGAGCAGCCCGGTGCGTTGCGCCTGAAAATTTGGCATGCCCGCAGCGCCATTGTTCGCAACGACGCCGATCCCATCTTTAAGCTGGAAGCGCCGGGTGGCAGGCAGACAGGTGTGCGTGCTGGCAAAGATGCTGACGTTGGCGGCGGAAAAAGCCTGAACAATCGTGTCACGATTGGCATCCAGGTCCAGCTCTACCGCATCGAATAGCCAGCCAGACAGCGAATGGGCATCGCCATGTACCACACCGATTTGCGCCCCTCCCACAGAAAACCTGGCAAACAATGGCAGTGAAGACAAGCTGACCAGCATCTCTGGAAACTTTTGCGCCGTCAACTTCAAACGCGCATGAATCCGGTTGGAGCGCTCCACAAGGCTTTGATCGACATTTTCCGGATAGGCGCAGCCACACCCCGCATCCATCATGGCGCTGCACAACTCAAACTCGACATTCCCGGCAATGGCGTGATGCGCCAACACCCGCTGGTTGATCGACAAAAACGCCGCTTCATCGACGTTGAACCAGTTGAAATCACCGTTAAAGCAAATGGTCGTCGCCGATTTTTCCTGTGCCGCCATAGCCTCGACTGCATCAAGCGCAAACGGGTTGCCGTACAGTCCACCCACCACATACAGCGTCTCGGCGGATACGGCGGGTGCAGCGGCCAGCGCGGCAGCACCGTAGCGGTAGGCCAGCGGGCAGGATCGGCCCGGAACTTCACTCATGTGGCGCACCAATCACCTGTTCCTGGTAGAGGTATTTCAAGTCTTCATGTAGCAACGTGGCGGGCAGATGCACCAAGTCGGCGGGCTCATCGATGTCATGCAGCGTTTGGCCTTGCCAGACCCGCATGCCAAGTTTTGACAGACGCGCAAGCGTCAATGCAGCCACAGCAGACGTGCTCCATGGCATATTGGTAAAAATCTCAGGACAGGGTGTCTTCATGCCAATCAGAACGTAGCCGCCATCGCTGGCTGGCAAGATGACCACATCATGCTGCGCAAGCATTCGGGCAGCTTCTGTCAATCGGGCTACGCTGAGGGACGGACAGTCTGTCCCAACAAGAATTGCGTTTTCGCCATGGCTTGCACTAACACGCTCGACTGCACGGGCCATGCGCTGACCCAGATCACCATCACCTTGCGCGCTGCGCTCTATGCTGTCGGGGATGGCAACGTCAGCCCACAAAGGGTCTTCGGGGCCAGGGCTCATGCACAACTCTACCGGCCCCAACTTGGCAGCCAGGGCTTGCTCCAATGCGTGCGTCAGCATTCGCCGTGCCAGTGATGCTGCGCCTTGCGCCCCCAAAGCCGGAATTAGCCGGGTCTTGGCAACGCCCGGTTGAGGGGCCTTTGCAAAGACTACAACTCTCGCGCCATGGCCAGTGTTGGGAGCGTTGGGAGAGGCCATCATCGGTATTGCTCTGCCAAGCGTTCAGCGGAAACGCCACGCCAATAAGCAAACCTGAGTCGCCACATCAAAGCGATGGTTCGCCAAGCGCCACGACTATCCCAGCGCCTACCGGAAGTCAAAACCTTGTCACCGAGACAAGCTGGTCGCGAGAGTTTGAGCAGGCGCTTTGACATTTCAATGTCTTCCATCAATGGCTGAATCGGGAAGCCGCCCAGTTGATCGAAGGCATTTCTGGTCATGAAAATAGCCTGATCGCCGGTCGCTATTCCCGACCAACGAGAGCGTAGGTTCATGAATGCGGCGACCATCGGTAAGAGCTGCGATTGACCTCCGATGCGTACGTCAAAGCGCCCCCAAACAGATGCACGGTCAGCCAACGCTTTTGCAATCAGTGCATCGGCATCAGGAGGCAAAACAGAGTCTACGTGCAAAAACAGCAGCACGTCAGCCGTGGCCTGATGTGCGCCAGCGTTCATTTGCAACGCACGACCTCGCGGAGTCGAGATCAACGTTGCGCCAGAAATTTTTGTAATCACTTGGGCCCACGCCATCGTGCCATCCGAACTCCCGCCATCGGCGATAATCAGCTCTGCGCCACGCGCAAGGAGCGGAGCCAGTGGCTCCAATGCCGCCGCGATGCCCTCGACCTCGTTCAAAACAGGCATAACAATGGATAAAGTAGGCCTCTTCATGACGGAATTGGCTCTAAATGGATATCGCGCAAGAGGTGTCCTGCTCCAGGGCGCCGCCGCAACTGCTGCCCTGCCCTGCAGTGCATCCAAAGCAGTGACCAGCCACGCGGATTGCTTGACCCTCAAGGCTGATTTTCAGAAGGTCGCGCAAATGGCGGCGAACACCTGTGGTTCCCAGTGGCAGGCCTAATTGCTGGTTGAAATCGCAATCCGACAACCAGCCTTGCCAATCCACACTCACGAGGCTGCGGCACATGACGCCCATCAGGTTCGCTTGCTGAAAACTGTTTTGAAGCAGATCCATGTAGGTATGGAACGTGCCCTTGGATACCAAGGTCGAACCAAAGCGTTGTATCGGCATATTGGTCACAACGAACAACTCGTGGAAAACAATGCCGAAATGGGTCAACAATTCACGCTTGTAGTCTGCCTGCAACTGTTGCTGGTCCGGGGGCAGCGATGGGCCTTGCGGGTTGTAAACCAAGTTCAGTTTCAGTTCTGAACCGGGTAGGCCATAGCCCAACGCGTTGAGTTTTTGAAGCGCGGCAATACTTTTGTCGAACACACCATCACCGCGTTGTTTGTCAACGTTGGCAGCCGAATAGCAGGGCATGGAGGCAACCACTTCAACCTTTTGGTCTGCCAGAAACTGCGCCAAGTCCTCCTGCCCTGGCTCAAACAGGATGGTCAGGTTGCAGCGGTCGATGACCCGCACGCCAAGCAAGCGCGCTGCACGCACCAGGGAACGAAAACCCTCATTCAACTCGGGGGCGCCGCCGGTCAGGTCGAGCGTAGCGATGTCACGTGCGGTCAGGACCTGCGGGATCAGCGCAAGCATGGCTGCGTCCATCATCTCGGTGCGATTCGGCCCGGCGTTGACGTGGCAGTGCAGGCAGCTTTGATTGCACTTGTAGCCAAGATTGACCTGCAAGGTGTCAAGGCGAGCGCGGTTGATGGCGGGGAAACTGGTTTTTACCAGCAGGGGCAAGGTGTCATGCATGGGGGATGTTCCGGTAAAAATAAAATGTCAGAAGAAGGATCAGACCAACAGCGCGGCCAGTCGCTCACGCACCTCAGGTGCCATGGCATCAGGCTGGGTCACCAGTGCGTTTTGTAGCGCGCTGTGGGCCTCACTCACCGGCCGCTCAGAACCCAGTAAACGGATGGTCTCGGCGATCACCGCTTGGGCACGGTCCGCATTTTGCAACAGATTGGCCAGCGCCATATTGGCCGTGACATGCGCTTCACGCGGGTGCCAGCAGTCAAAGTCTGTCACCATGGCCAGCGTGGTGTAGGCCATTTGCGCCTCGCGGGCCAATTTTGCTTCCGGCATATTGGTCATACCGATCACCCCGGCGCCCATGCTGCGGTACCAGTGGGATTCGGCCTGGCTGGAAAACTGAGGACCTTCGATGCACACATAAGTGCCGCGTTGGTGCAAGGAGATGCTGTCGCTGGCTGGCGTTCCTTCGGTGGCGAGCACCTTGCGCACCGCTCGCGCAAGCACTTCAGCCGTCAGTTGGCACACTGGCTGCGCCATCGACACATGGGCTACAGCGCCCTCTCCAAAAAAAGTGCTTTCGCGGCGCTTGGTCAGATCAATGAACTGATCCGGCAGTACCATATCGAGCGGCTTGAAATCTTCGCGCAAAGAGCCCACGGCCGACACCGACAGCACATAGCGCACGCCCAACTGTTTCAGCGCGTAGATGTTGGCGCGGTACGGCACCTCGGAGGGTAGCAAACGGTGGCCACGAGCATGCCGGGCGACAAATACCACCGGCACACCGTGCACCCGTCCGGTCACCAGTACATCTGACGGGGCACCAAACGGCGTGCTCATTAGGTGTTCCTGCGCATCTTGGAGCGCATCCATCTGGTAGAGGCCGCTGCCTCCGATAACACCTACGAGTGCTTGGGTCATGGTTGCTTGTTCCTTGGCTTTTCATTTGAGACGGGTTTTTGGTACGGTCCCATGTAGCTTTAGTCGTTGGAGAGCAGGATTTCTTACAGTGAATGGTGTTCGCCGTTAAGCCACTCGGTAGGAGAGTGTCCCAACTTGCGAACAAAGGCACGGGCTAAAGCACTGGCACTTCCGTAGCCAACATCGTAGGCCACAGTTTTGAGCTGCTGGCCGCGCTTGAGCAGCCTTTGGGCTGTCATGATGCGCCAGGACGCCAGATAGTCAGCCGGTGTTTCACCAGTGACCTCACGAAACTTGACCGCAAAACGCGCACGTGACATGCCCGCCAGTTCGGCCATGCTTGTCAGACTCCATTCAAGAGCAGGATTGTCCTGGATAGCGGTCAACGCTTTAGCTAGGCGAGGGTCTGCCAAGCCCGCCAACGTACCGCCTTGGGTCAGCCCTTTGTCGATGCAATAACGCAGCAATCGGATCATCAGAACTTCGCACAGGCGGTCCAACACCGCCTGACGTCCACACTGCCCGGAAAATGCTTCATCAAACATGAGCCCCAAGATGGCGTCAATGCCGGACAACTCAGAGAGCTTGACCAACACCACACTGGGAAGCGAGTCTGTAATCGGGTTGCCACCACCACCACCACCAAACTGAACCGTAGCACAGACGACATTGGCACCGGCTGAGTCATCGGCAATCAGTCTGTGCGTGTCTGGTCGGGGCAGAAACAACAAAGTCGGCTCAACGATTTGAAGCAGCGACCGCCGCACATCGATCACCTGCACTGCGCCACTCTTGATCAGGTGGATATGACCACGCAGTTTGTCTTGCGCAAAGTCATGAATGCCACAGATATTGCCGGTGTAAAACACGCCGGCGCTGATTGAAAAGTGCGTTAGTAGGCTCGCTAGTCTGTCCATGATTTCACCAAATAACGATACGAATGGTATTCAATTTAGTATAAATAGTGATTGTACGTTCCGATCGTCGCGATAAAGTTGACCGGTCGATGTCCAGGCAATGTAGCGAGAAGAACTGGTCGCGCATCAAGGACAAAGTACCCAACACCCTTTAAAACAACTCACACGCATTGGAGAAAACTCTTATGGTTAACATCACGATGTACAGCGCGCAGGGCTGCGGATATTGCAGCAGCGCCGAACGTTTGCTCAACAGCAAGGGTTTTACTCAGTTCACCAAAATTCGGGTGGACTCAGAGCCAGGAAAGCTGGAAGAAATGATTGCCAAAACCAACCGCCGAACGGTCCCTCAGATCTTTATTGGCAATGTGCATATAGGAGGCTTCGACGACCTTGCTGCTCTGGATCGGTCGGGAAAATTGGATCAACTTCTTTCTGTCTGACGGATTTCAATCACCGGCACCATCACCACGGGGGACCGATGTAAGAAATCGCAAGCTCATCCGACTAATGGAAGCAGCGTGACTGTGTTTCGTGGTCGAGTTGTAAACTCCAACCCCTTATCAATTTATCAATGAATGAATTTTTAAATGAACAAAATCGCTACCTCTCGTTACGCTTCCGCTCCAGCCTTGACTCTGGCTCTTGGTGCCACCATCGATGGCCGCTTTTGCCGAGCATTTTTTCCCCGCACTCATATTGCTGGGCCTTGCCACGCGCCTGTCGGCTTTCGCCTTGCTGGGTATGACCATGACGATCCAATTATTGGTCTATCCTGGCGCTTACCCAACGCACGGCACCTGGGCCGCCGTGTTGTTGTTCTTGATCGCCCGTGGGCCCGGCAAGTGGTCTATTGACCACTGGATCGCCAATAGAACCCTGGTTTCGGACTCGCCGAGGTAATAAGCAGATGAATACCCCCCTGGCTTGGTTGGGCAAACGGTTGGCTAGCTATCTGGCGCGTGAAATTCTTATTCACAGCGCGGCACCACCGACCCGACCTGAACGCCTGCTGGCAGTGCTCAAGCCTGGTGATGTCCTGCTGGTCGAGGGAAACAGTCGGGTCAGTACCGCCATCAAGTACCTGACCCAATCCACCTGGTCGCACGCAGCGCTGTTTGTTGGGGAACACTTGGGTAAATCTGGCGGAAATCCAGAGCACTGCTTCGTTGAGGCCGACACGGTTGAGGGCGTGCGTAGCATCGGTATTGATGCCTTTGCCATGCTGCACACCCGCATTTGTCGGCCAATTGGTTTGAGTGATGAAGATGGCGGAAAAGTCGCTGCCTATATGATTGCCCGACTGGGCAGTCAGTACGACTTGCGCAATGTAATCGACCTGGCCCGTTATTTACTTCCAACGCCACCGGTACCCTTAAAATTTCGTCGCCGCATGCTGTCGCTGGGGAGCGGTGACCCGACACGCGCCATCTGCTCAACATTGGTGGCACAAGCATTTCAATCGATTCGCTACCCCATCTTGCCAATTACCGAGTTTGAAAACGCCGATCGCGCTGATTGCCCCGGTTGTGTGAACGAGGTGCTACGGGTGCGACACCACAGCCTGTTCGCGCCGCGTGACTTTGATGTATCACCGTACTTTCAGGTGATCAAACCAACGATTGAAGCAGGCTTTGACTTTCATGCGCTTCAGTGGCGCGAGGATGACGGTGAAAAAGGGTTCGGTTGAATTCTCAGTACAGCCGACCCCTCGCATCATCACTTCCCTGGCGGTTCATCACCGTCCCATTTGGTGAAGGCACGCATGGCCTGACCGAGGAAAGGCACTTGTTTACTGAAATTCTTACAGCCAGAACACATCATGAGGTGAAATTTTAGGGGCATTTTTTCGAGCAACGACAACTTGCGCTCTTGTGACTCGGAGATCAATCGCGTGACCTCTTTGCAATTCAGCATGCTTGACCTTGTGTAAACCAGCGGTTTTCCAGGCATTCGCGCAAACGCAGCCGGGCACGGTGCAGCAGCACATTCAGGTTGCTGACCGTGATGTTGACTTCCACGCAAATTTCGTTCGCATCCAACTCGACAAACTCTTTCATCATGAATACGCGCCCCTGTTTGCCGGGCAGGTTTTCCAGGCAGATTTCAAACACGTTCCAGAACTGGCCTTGATCCAGTGCGTCTTCCGGGTTGCCCCAGGTAGCGGGGCGCTCGTCGGTTTGCCAGAATCCCTTGACATTGAAGAGTTCAGAGAAATCCTCGCTCTCTTCGTCTTCATGCATCAAGCTACTGGCATACACCAGGCGCTGCTTTTGCCGCAGGACATCGGCAATCTTGTTTTTCAGGATGGCAAAGACCCAGGTTTTAAGCGCGGCCCGGCCAGTGAAGGACTTGGCATTTTTGAGCGCCCCCAGCAAGGCCTCTTGCACCGCGTCTTCGGCCAGATGACTGTCCGAGAGCTGCAGCGTGGCGAATTTATGCATCTGACGGCGTAAGGCCTCGAGATATTCAGTATCGGTCAGTACCGATGCTTCGTCAGCGTCACCATTTTTCTTGCCGGTAGATGCTTGCTTCATCCTTCACCGTCCTGGTCTGTCATTTGATTTTTGGCAGCGCTATAGCTCGCTACCGAGTACGGAACCAGGTAGTTCAACAGCACATGGATCCAGGATATACCAGCATTTTCCATGAAGGCGCTTCCTTGATTGATGATGTTAAGCACCGTTCCAACGACCAAGGCGATTTTTAAGGCGTTGATGACGATGCGGCGGGAACACGCCAGCTGAAACAGTTGACCCATTATTGACCTCGATCTGGGGCCTGAAACAGCGCGCCCAGTTTTTTGAAAAAAGTCATCGGGAGTCTTTCAATAGTGGCATGGACTTCGTGGCTGGCGTCGCCGAAAAGCGCTCTATGAACCTTCTATCAATCCAGTCCTTCCATTTCCAGACCCATTGTCCCTCAGTAGACCGGCGGCCGTGCCCCAGTTGAGCCGTAACATCGTTTGCGCTATCGACGCCAACAATGGTTACCTTCATGCCAACAAGTTTGGCATTTCTTTCCAGTGCCGGGCGCGCCTGATCAAGGCCAAGCATGGAGTCAAACAGAACAAGAACAGGTGTCTTGGGAGAAGTGAGCTTCAGTTATTTGGAAGGCGTCCTGTGCGCCGTGGACACGTTCCTAGACACGGGTATTGACTCGCTTGCGCAAGCACAAAAAAAGGTTTGTCGCCTTAAGGAAATTTTCAAAAATTGATACGCTACCCTTAGTGTGTCGCGAAAACGAAAAATGCTAAATACGACAGAACCCTTGTTCGTTAGAGCGCACTTGGCAACACCTATGATTCAGCCGATGGTCACCCGAAAAATTGTTACCCATTTTGAACCACGCCGTTAAACACATCAATCCGACCTAGGTGCCGCTTACCAAAATCATGATAGACAACTGCCGCAGTCTCGGACACGAGACAAAGTTGGCGCAATCGCCCGCGATGGAGCACTCCGAATGCAAAGGCGATGTAGCGGCAATCGAGATCGCGGTGCCGCGTGGCGCTGTACTGGCGCTATCGCTGGCCGCGTTTGCCAGCGGTATATCGTTGCGGGTCACGGATGCGATGCTACCGCGCTTGGCCGAGGAGTTTTCGCTATCACTAGGCAACGCTGCTGCGGTCATCACCGTATTTTCGATTGCCTACGGCCTGTCACAGCTGTTTTTCGGACCGATGGGGGATCGCTTCGGTAAATATGTCGTGATCGCCTGGGGCTGTGCTGCCTGCGCGATCACAGCGGCCAGTTGCGCACTGGCGCCGACCTTTGGACTGTTGCTGGCAGCTCGCGCCATGGCGGGCGCTACGGCGGCCTCCATCATCCCGCTCTCGATGGCATGGATTGGCGATGTCATTCCGTACGCCCGCCGACAACCTGTACTTGCACGCTTCTTGATAGGGCAGATTCTTGGATTATCGGCAGGCGTACTGGTCGGTGGCTTTGCTGCTGAGCATCTAAGTTGGCGCGTTCCATTTATCGGTATTGCCGGCCTCTTTTTAGTAGTCAGTATCATCTTGCTGTCGGTCAATCGCCGCTTGCCGCTGCCGGCCCGCGCGGCGCGCAAGGAGCAGGGCTCAGCGTTCGCTCGCATGCGATCCGAATTCGCGCAGGTGCTGCGCGTTCGCTGGTCACGCGTCGTTCTGCTAACAGTTTTCAGCGAAGGGGCCTTTCTGTATGGTTCCTTTGCCTTTATCGTTTCCCACCTGCACCAAGTGCATGCAATACCGCTGTCAGCGGCGGGAGCTGTGGTGATGTTGTTCGGTTTCGGTGGCCTGCTGTTTGCGATCGGAGCGACCGGTCTGGTACGACGGTTGGGGGAGTCGGGATTGACGCGATGGGGCGGCATTTTGGTCACGGCATCTTTTTTGACGATCGCGCTGTCGCCCCAGTGGTGGTGGTCGATACCAGCGTGTTTTACCGCTGGTCTTGGCTTCTACATGCTCCACAATACCTTGCAGATCAACGCCACCCAGATGGCGCCGGAACGGCGCGGCGCGGCCGTTGCGGCGTTTGCGTCGTGCTTTTTCCTCGGGCAATCCGTTGGCGTCGGCATCAATGGGTTGCTGATTCCTACTATCGGTACTACAGGAATCATGCTGCTTGGCGCAGCCGGTGTACTAATCCTGTCACTCAACTTCAGTCGTCTGAGGGCAGCGCGTTCGCGCGAAGCTGCACCGCTGACACATGCCTGAACTACGTCAATTGCGCGTGCATTCTCAGGCGCTGGTGATCTGGCGACAAGACTTTGATGTTGGTGCTGAGCATCTATTCCGCGCAATTAAAGTCGTAAACACACTCAGTCTAGCCCATGCCCGAGGCGCACAATCAACAACCATGCCGCCACCTGCCTCATCGCCAGCCTTGCCACCCGCCTACCTCGCACGCTTTCGCCCCCGGCTGTTCTCCTGCATGGTTGGTTACACGCGAGAGCGGTTTTTTAAGGACTTTGGTGCGGGCATCACGGTCGGCATTGTGGCTTTGCCGCTGGCGATGGCCTTTGCCATTGCCAGCGGCCTGAAACCCGAGGCGGGTATCTGGACGGCCATCATTGCCGGGGCGCTGATCGCGGCGCTGGGCGGCTCGTCGGTACAGATTGGCGGGCCTGCCGGGGCCTTCATCGTGATTGTTTACGGCATTGTTGAACGCTACGGCCTGGCCAACCTGCTGATCTCGACCGCCTGCGCGGGCGTGCTGCTGTTTTTGCTCGGCTTTTTAAAGCTCGGTACGCTGGTGCGCTATGTGCCGGTCAGCATTGTGGTGGGTTTTACCAACGGCATTGCGGTGCTGATAGCGCTGTCGCAAGTCAAGGACCTGCTGGGCCTGAAGGTAGACAAAATGCCGGCTGATTTTTTCTCGCAGATCCACGTCATCAGCACGCACTTGGACAGCCCTAACTTTTATTCACTCGGTATCGGCCTGGCCTGCCTGCTGGGGCTGTTTGTCTGGCCTCGGCTTTTCAATACCTCGGTGCTGGACAGCAAAGGCCTGACGGCGGGCCTGCCCAAGCTGGCGCGCGCTGCCGAGGGTATGCCGTTGCAGCGCGCCACCCGTCTGGTGGCGCGTCTGCCGGGGCCGATTGTGGTCCTGGTCACTTTGACTGCTTTTGCTTACTTTTTACACTTGCCGATTGAAACCATAGGCACGCGCTTTGGCGGCATCCCGCGCGCGCTGCCCGTCTTTGCGTTGCCTGATTTTTCATGGGAAACGGTACGCCTGCTGCTGACCCCGACGATCACGATTGCTCTGCTG
>Ga0335396_10005367_pt1 | contig 13296 bp, 17 predicted proteins | sample FRY02_FD_205743 | JGI IMG/M metagenome (GOLD analysis project Ga0335396, IMG submission 205743) | Freshwater microbial communities from Lake Fryxell liftoff mats and glacier meltwater in Antarctica - FRY-02 (spades assembly) (version 2) | ecosystem: Environmental > Aquatic > Freshwater > Ice >... | reverse complement strand
CCGGGACATGCTGGCCAATGGGCGCGACCAAGCCCAAGCCAGCACACCCGAGTGGAGCAGCCCCAGCCACGCCCATGTGCGCGGCCCCCACTACTACCAATGAAACAAACAAACAAAAAGGATTCCACCATGATGATGAACACCACCTTGAACCAACTGCGCAGCCTGCGCCTGGAAACCATGGCCCAGGCCCTGGAGCAGCAACTCCAGACCAGCGGCATCACCGCCATGAGCTTTGAAGAACGTCTGGGCCTTCTGGTTGACCGCGAAGTCCATGGTCGCCAGGACCGGCGCTGTGCGCGCCTCTTGAAACTGGCCAAACTCAAATACCCCCAAGCCGCCATTGAAGACCTGGACAGCCGCACACGCGGCATAGAGCGCAGCGCCGTGATGAGTTTGGCACTGGGCGAATGGGTGACCCAGGGCCACGCCGTGCTCATTACAGGCGCCACCGGCGCGGGCAAGTCCTGGCTGGCCTGCGCGCTGGCACAACACGCTTGCAGGCGCGGTCAAAGCGCCTACTACCAGCGCGTACCGCGCCTGGGCGAGGAGCTGCGCATACGCCACGCCAACGGCACATTCACGCGTTGGCTGGAGACGCTGAAGAACACAGACGTATTGCTATTGGACGACTGGGGCATGACTGCCATGGACGCGCAGACCCGAGCTGACCTGCTGGAGATCGTTGATGACCGTGCCAACGCACGCGCCACCATCATTACCAGTCAGTTGCCCATTGAGCACTGGCACGAATGGATTGGGGACGCCACGATTGCTGATGCGATGCTGGACAGGCTGATGCAAAACAACCACCGCTTTACGCTCACGGGCGAGTCGATGCGCAAAAAGACCGCCACAAAAGCCAAGACCAGCGCAGCCGCGGCCAGCCCCGAGGGCGCATAGGCCCGCAGCCCTCGCCTGGGGCGGGGTAATGCATGGGTACATGCACAACCGGGGGGGGCCTGCCGGCGGCCCTGGCGGGGCCTCAAAAACAAAATTCCAAACAACCAAAACCGATCACCAAGAAAGGCCAAAACCGCTCAAAAAACCAGCACCCTCTACAATTCAAACCGCGCAACACCATGCCCGGTCACGATGACCGGAATCTGCGGTCACGATGCCGGAATCACCGGTCACGATCAACGGAATACGCATCTGACCGATTGGCGTAATGGTACTGAGACTCCGTGGCTCAAAGATGCCCCTTGTCACCCGTTGCAGCACGCCCTTAAAGACCTGGAGCGTGGGTACAAAAACTTCTTTGCCAAACGCGCAGACTTCCCGCGTTTCAAACGCAAGGGCAGCGGCGAGAGCTTTCGCTACCCCGACGCCAAGCAATTCAAACTGGATGCTGGCAATGGCCGCATCTTCCTGCCCAAGCTGGGCTGGATGCGATTGCGTCTGAGCCGTGAGGTGCTAGGCACCCTTAAGAATGCCACCATCAGCCTGAGTGCGGGTAAGTGGTACGTGAGTATTCAGACTGAGCGTGAAGTCGAGCAGCCGGTTCCAGCGGCGACCACAGCCATTGGTATCGACATGGGCATCACGCGCTTTGCCACGCTGTCGGACGGCACGTTCGTTGCCCCGCTTAACAGCTTCAAAAAGCACGAACAACGCTTGGCCCGTTACCAGCGGCGTATGAGCCGTAAAGTCAAATTTAGTAAGAACTGGCTCAAAGCCAAAAGGAGAGTGCAAAACACGCACACCCGTATCAGTAACGCCCGACGCGACTATCTGCACAAGACCTCAACAACGATCAGCCAAAACCACGCGATGGTTTGTATCGAGGATTTGCGGGTACGGAACATGTCCAAGTCAGCGGCAGGCGAAAGTGAAAAACCGGGGAAAAACGTTCGGGCCAAGTCTGGCCTGAACAAGGCCATTCTCGACCAAGGCTGGTTCGAGTTTCGCCGTCAGTTGGAGTACAAACTCGGCTGGAATGGCGGGACGCTGGTGGCCGTGCCTGCGCACAACACGAGCAGAACGTGCCCGTGCTGCGGGCATATCGCCAAAGAGAATCGGCTCACGCAATCGAAGTTCTTTTGTGTCGATTGTGGCTATGAGGAAAACGCCGATGTCGTCGGCGCAATGAATGTATTGGCGCGGGGACACCGCGTTGCAGCCTGTGGAGAGGACGGCTCTGGCCTGGGGCGTAAGCCCAAGGCGAAACCAGCCTCAGTGAAGCAGGAACCCACCGAAGCGACTATGCACGAGGTTTCTCATGCGTAGCACCGTAGGAATCCCCGTCGTTCACGGCGGGGAGGATGTCAACGAGATGCGCGGCGAACTTCGCCGACCAGGACAGACCCGACCGGGGAGAGCGCGGACACCGTAGGGTTTGCCGCGCACAGTGATTTAATGCGATACAATGAATGCGTGTATTCGCTTGGAGATTTTATTATGGCTACTTCTGTACGTCTCGCTCAAGAAACGGAGCAACGGCTTGATTTCCTCGCCTCAAACACTGGCCGCACAAAGGCTTACTACCTACGAGAAATAATTGAACAGGGCATTGAGGACATGGAGGACTACTACCTTGCAGCCAACGTGCTGGAACGTGTCCGCAAGGGGCAAGAACAGGTGCATTCCGCTGGTGACGTGAGGAGAGACCTTGGCTTGGACGATTGATTACGCCGAGACAGCCAAGGGACAGCTTCGCAAGCTCGACAAGCAGACGGCACGGCGCATCGTCGATTACATGGATGAGCGCATTACTGGGCTGGATGACCCGCGCAGCACCGGCAAGGCGCTGACCGGCCCGCTTGGCGGCCTCTGGCGTTATCGGGTAGGCGACTGTCGGGTCATCTGCGATATACAGGACGGTGCTTTGCGCGTCCTTGTGGTGCAGGTTGGCAACCGGCGCGAGGTATACCGAAAGACTTAACGCAAATGCGAAGACAATAAGAAAGGATGCCCATGCGCCCGTCCGTTGTGCTTGAAATGAAGCGAAGTGCAGTGCGCGAAGCGGTGAACCGCTTTCGCACGGCGAATCCGCGCGTTTTTGGTTCGGTGCTGCATGGCACGGACCGCGATGGCAGCGACATCGACCTACTGGTTGACGCGCTACCCGGTGCCACGTTGCTGGACTTGGGCGATTTGGAAGAAGAACTGCGATTGCTGCTCGGCGTTGCTGTCGATCTTCTGACCCCCGGCGATCTGCCGCCGAAGTTCCGGGCCAAGGTGCTCGCGGAGGCGCAGCCGGTATGAGCGAGAACCACCGACTACCCGACTACCTTGACCTAACCACCTAAGCCCGCCACTTGCGGGCTTAGGTGGTTAGGTGCTGGCAGTGGTTCTAAGCACTGCCAGTGCCGCTAAGTCAACCCTTGGCCTTGTGTCCCGGTCTTCCCAGGCCATGTGCGCCCGGACGAATGCCCCGTATTTGGTATTAATGCGGGCAACATCGGCCAAAGTGGCTTTGTACAAATTTTGCTGCTCCCTGAAAAGACTGGAGCGCTCGGCTTCGAGTGCGGCAATGCGGGCTTCGTTCGGTGTGCGGTTGTGCAGCTCGTCGGTGATTATCCCGATTAAGTGTGTGATGCATTCGCGGGCGCATTCAAACGCTATTGCTTCGTCTTGTGTCCGCTGCGGGCGTGGCTCGTTTGCTGCTGCTGTATGATTATTTCCAGTCATGAGGTTCCTTTTAACCAAGGTTGCTACTCCGATTGACTTGAAAAGGCGCTGTTTTTGCAGCGCCTTTTCTCTATCACTTCATCTTGAGAACGGCAACATTGCCCGGTACGAACGCCCACGGTACGGCCTTGCGGGTGCTGCCGTCCGAAAACACGATTGTGTAGCTGGACTTGTCGCCTGGCTTGACTGCATGGCCGTCGCTGCGGCCTGTCACCAGTCCGATATTGGTAGCGATGAGGTCATTCCCAATGAACACCCCAAAATCTTCACGCTTCACGCCGTCGCCATAGACCACGGCCACGGTGGCCATGCACGAATCCTTGGCCCCCTGTGCTTCATTGCACACGCCGTTACCCTTGCCGGGCATGTAGATCATGTTCAGATTGATTGCGACCTCCTGAGCCGCCTTGGTGGGCGTTGGTGTTGCGCTAATCGCCATGGTGGACACGAGCAGGGCTGCGCCTGCGCTAATGCCAATTGCTGCCACTACGATGCCCTTGATTGCTGTCTTTTTCATTTGGTTGCTACTCTCTTGAATTTGGGCCGCGTTTAAGGCCCTGGGTTACGAGCCTTTTGGCTCAAAATTGTCAAGCCGACTTGTGCAGCAAGCTCTTCAGCTCTGCCACTTGGTCAGTCATTCGGTCAATCGTCGCCTGCATGGCGGCGGCTGCTATCTGTGCATCACGCTTTGCAAGCTCTGCTGCTGCTGCGGCTGCGGCTGTCACTTTGTCAATCACCGCCTGCATGGCGGCTGTAGCGGCCTCTGCTGCTGCTGCGGCTGTATCTGCTGCCGTCTGCCCCGCCGTGAGTGCTGCGGTCGCTGTAGCGGCCTCTGCTGCTGCCGCTGCGCCTGCCGTGGCCATGTCGTCAATCTGCACCGAGAGCGCTTCTACATCCTGCGCCTGCGTCGCTGCGAGCGTGCGGGCCGCGTCCCGCTCGGCTGTGACCGCCTCAAGCCGTCCCAGCACGTTCGCTTGCGCTGCGCAGTAGGCTGCACTCCAGAGCACTTGCACGGCCTCTTGCGGGGCCGCTGGTGCTGTACCTGGTGCGACTGCCGGGGCAGGGGCACGCTCTGCGCGGATTGCATCTAGATGCTTTTGGATGGTCGCAAAGCTGCCACGGCCCACCGCTGCCCTCAACTTGCTGGCGTTGGTCGTGCTCGGGTCGGTGTCACCAATGGCCGCTCTCACGTCGTCAAGTGTGATTGGCCCTGTGTTTTGAGTTTCATCTGTCATTTTCAATCCTTTGCTGCAATTACAGGTGTAAGTGTAATACTGTAATTTACGCTTGTCAACCTGTAATTACTGATTTACGGTAAATATATTTACACCAAAATCACCGCCCGTAGTCGCGGGCTTCGCTTGTCTCAAAGCCCTCTTTGGTACGTGACGCTGTGATGTCGTCGCCCTTCTCATGCTCCGGCTTGTCACCGGCAGGGATGGCGACACGCTCGCCGTCCTGGTCAACGACGTAGTAATTTTTCCCGTCCACCTGGGTGACTTGCAGGACTTCGCCCTCTACGTCCTGCCCTTCTTTAACTGTCTTGGCGTCCAGCTGTTTAGCTGCGTCCTCGTAGGGGTCACGCTCGCGCTCAATGCCGGGCTTCGTGGGGTCTTGGTATGCCAGGTGCTGGGCTTGCTTCTCTGCGGCCTCCTGCCGAAGCTCTGCGGCTTCCATCCGGTTATTGTTTGCCAGTCCCTGAAAGGTGACTGCCTTGGCTTCTGCTGCAATGCGCCCTGCGTGCTCCGAGACAAGCTCGCTTTGCAATAGGCGTTGCTCTCTGAGCATTTGCCCAAAGAGTGGGTTTGATTGGATGTGTTGTGGCACTTCAATGGTTCGCTCTCGGATAAGCTCCGGTGCGGCGCTACGCTCGGCTCTCTCAAGCATGCCCTTCTCCCATGCCGCATGTTCAGCGTCTATCGCTGCCTTCTCCTTGGCTTCGGCTTCCCGCTTGCCCTTGTCGTCCTGCTCTTTCTTTTCGGCCTTGGCTTCCTTCTTCTTCTCGTCCTCGGCTTTGCTCTCGGCTTCGGCCTTGGCGGCCTTCGCTACGCAATCGGCCAGCTCGATTGCCAGCTTCTCCCGCTGCGCTGGGTCGGTCTCCAGCTGGTGCCATGCTGCCAGCTCTGCACAGCGTTCAAGTGCCCCGGTGGGCTGTGTGGTGTTTTCGTTCATGATTGCTACTCCTTCGAATTTGGGCCGCGTTTAAGGCCCTGGGTTAACGGCTCAGGCCGTGGTCTGGTTCAACGTCTTGGCTTCGGTCTTTGTCCCTGACTGGCTCGTTCAAAGCCCGCAGCCGACCTGCCTCCCTCTCCTGCTGCACCTCGATTTGGTGCTTGCAAGCCTCGTGGTAGAGGGCCAAGTCCTTATTTGAGAATGTGATGGCCACGCCGCGCTCTGCTGCGACTTGCACCGCCCGCATTTGAAATTCTGCTGCGCCGTTCAATTTGACTTCGCCGCCATATTTCTGCGCGGCCATGCGTAGGCCGGTCTCCAGTGCGTCGTCGTCCTTGGCATTGCCAAAGCTCACCCGCTCGCCGTGGTCTGTGAATGCCTTCCTGCCGTCAATGCGATAAGCCACGTCGCCCGTTTTGGTGTCAACTTCCCACGTCATGCGCTGTGCCGCTGTCTTTTTAGCCTCCACGAATGCACGGGGGTCAAGTGGCTCATGGCGGTCGTGGTCGTTCGGCTTGGCGCTGTCGCGCCGGTCAATCTCGGCGTTCTTGCGCTCGATGGTGCGCACGTCACGGCCTTCCTGGTGATGCCAGCCGCGAATCTGCGATATGGCTGCGCGGTCGCCGTTTGCTGCCAGCGCTGTCACCCACGCCTTGTAATCCTCGGGCTTGTCGCCCAGGCGCTGGGTGTCCTGCGCTGCCTTGATCTGCGCGGCTTTCTCTTTCACCAGGTCGCTTGCCTTGATGCTTTCCGCAATGCTCACTGAGAGCTGAGCCTTGCGCTCGGCTTGGGTCTGCCTTGCATCCTCCACGTGCTGCACCCTTTGAAGTCGGTCAACCTCCCGCAGCTTTGCCCACTCGTCACGCTTTGAACTTTGCAATGCCGCCCGCAGTTTTGCAGTCTCCCGGTTATCCGCCGCCTTCTCCCGCCGCTCTTTGTAGCTCTGCTCTTTGTAGTCCTTGTAACGCTCTTTCAGGTCGCCCCTGAGCTGCGCCCGTTCGTCCCGCCGCTCTTCCCGCTCCTTGGGGTCTCGCTTGGGTTCGCGGTACTGGCTGTATTCCTTTTCGGTCTTGATGATGTGTTTCAAAAACTCCTTTGGAGGCTCCCACGCTCCAAGCTTCTCATCAGTGGCCGCGCGTTGTTCCTTGCCTGAAAACTGCCCGCGAAACACCTTGGATGCCTTGACGTGGATGCGCTCACCGCCGTCCCCTTCGCCGCTCACCGTGTAGCCTCCTTTATCGCCTTTGTGCAACTCTAGGCCGTGTTTTTTCAGGGCTGAATGCACCTCTTGCCAGCTCGCGTTATCGTGCTTCATGATGGCGTTTAGGTCTTTGGCTGGTGCTCCCTTGGCGTAGGCTTCCAAGGTCTCGGCATTGCTGTATTCCTCCATCTTGGCGGCTTTGCCTGTGCCTGCTGTGCCCCTCTCCAATCCAAAATCCCGGCTCTGTTCCCGAACTTCTTCGCGCTCCTCGCGTGTCATTGAAATGGCCTTGCCTTTGTCTTCATCCCAACGATAAAGCCCGTTACTGTGGCTCCATCCCTGCTTGGCTTCAATCTCCCGGCAAGCCTTGTCTAAGGTCTTGTGCAGCCACTCCGGCGAGTTCGCCCGGTAAGTCTCCGGGTGTACCCGGTTCGCTTGGATGTGAACATGGAAATTCTCGGTGTCGCGGTGCGCTACGGCAAAATATTGATGGTCGCCCATGCTCACACCTTCGCGGTCTTTCAATGCAACCATGGCATGTTTTACGGCCTCCTGCCACTGCTCGCTGGTCGGCTGCTCGCCAACTTTCCACGACAAGACAAGGTGCAAAACCGGGTCTTTGCATCTGGTGTTTTCTGCTGCTACCGCCTTCATTTCTGCGGCTGCTGTTTCAGCGGATAGCAGATTGTCGGATAGCATCACTTCACCACGGCTGAGCACTTCGCCGGTGTCCTTGTCTATCTCTTTGGTGAGGTAGTCGGACAGGCTTGAAAAGCTGCTGCCGCCGTCTCCACGCTTCTTTGGTACAGGTGCCAGCATGTGAGGCTCCTATGCTGCTATGCGCTTGATTGCCTCGGTCAGCGTCACTAGGACATTGGCCGTTTCTTTGCTGTGCACCCCGTCTGTTTCATTGTGGATGTGTTTGACTAATCCGCCAATTTTTCGCAACTCGTTAATCATCTGGTCGTCGGCTCGGCTACGCACTCGTAGCCCGAGAGACCGGCGCCGGATGTACTCGGAAAGTGTGAGGCCCGCCTCCACTGACAAGGCTTCTGCGTCTGCCTTTTCGGTGGGCGTGAAGCGGATGCGTACAAGCTCAGTTTTGTTGTCTTTGCCTTTGCCGAATGTCATTTCAATATCTCCAAGTTACGCGCTGGCCGGGTCTTCTTTTATGTGGTCTGTCGCTAGACAACCACCGGGGTCTCGGGGCTACGCCCTGAGCAAGGACGTGTAGTTAAAAGTCGAGTAGCCGTAGGCGGATTGACCTTTTAACGGTGGGCACACAAAGGATTGTAGCGAAGCGGAAAACTTTGTGGGCACAACACGCGACTTGTCCTGTCTCCTGTCCCCGTTCTTCGATAGCAGATAATAGCATGCAAAAGACAATTGTGCATTCTGATAGCTATGCTATCATCAGCACGTTAGCAAACCAATGACAATTCAGTAACAAAGGAGATAGCATCATGGCAACTAGGACAGCGATAGAAATTAAGACGGTAGAGGCACTTCGTGCAAAGATGAATGCAGCACCAGAAGTCACAAAAGTAGCAGGCTCAATCAACAAGCAAGAGGCAATCAGATTACTTAAAAATGAGATTGAAGAGTTGCAAAAAAAAGGCTACTCAATTGAGAGTATCACTAACTTCTTTTCTGATGCCGGGGTAGAAATTTCAGCACCGACACTTAAAAGCTATTTGCACCGGACAAAACCAGTAGTGGCAAAAATTGCAAGAAAGACGGACGCACCGAAGGCAAAAAAAGTAACACCAAAGATTGCATCTAAGGATACAATTAAGGAAGCAAAAAAAGATGACGAAAAGAAGCAAGACACATCTAATAAAAAAGGCTCGTTTGAAGTTAGCCCGGATTCTGATATTTAACTGTTAAACACTAGGAGTAGCAAAATGGAAAAGGCAATTTATTTGGTAGGTGGTAGCAAGGGCGGTGTAGGTAAATCAATGGTCGTGATGGCATTGATTGACTATCTTAAAGGCAAGGGCGAAAGTGTTGTTTTGATTGAAACAGACACAAGCAATCCTGACGTTTTCAAGACATACGGGGATGAAACAAAAGGCAATTTGGTTGATTTGGAGGATGCAAACGGATGGATTGAACTTGTCAATATTTGCGGTGACGAAGAAAACAAAGATAGCATCATCGTGATTAACACTCGCGCTGCAAATAACCAAGGTGTGAAAAAGTACGGCGAAACCTTGAACAACATTCTGGATGAACTCGGACGCAAGCTAATTGCACTCTGGGTTATCAATCGCCAGCGTGACAGTCTCAACCTCCTGAAGGACTTCAGGGAAGCATTGCCGAATGCATTGGTGCATGTTGTCCGCAATGGCTATTTCGGCGACGAGATTAAATATCAGCTTTACAACACATCAAAAATTAAATTGTCCGTGGAGGAAAAAGGAGGCAAGTCTTTGACATTCCCGGACATGGCTGATTTGCTGGCTGACGACATTTACAGCAACCGCCGGACAATTGCGAATGCATCTAAAGATTTACCGATTGGTAATCGTGCGGAATTGCAGAGATGGAAAAAGTTAGCAGCTTTGGTTTTTGACGAGGTGGCAAAATGACTACACGCCAAAATGAAGTTCGCCGGATTCTTCAAAGGCTGACAGGGAAAGTACCTGATGATTCCTACGTTGCACGGATGGCAAACATCGCAGAAGCTGCTGAGATTGTTCCGGGAGATTCGTTGTTTCCTTTAATGATTGCTATGGAATACTACAAAGTATCTTTCGAGACTATTCCAGAAAGCATCAAAGATGCATCTGCATTCATGCTTGAAGAGCATGCAAAGGCATTCCACAGAGAAGCCGGGGTTATTGTTGGTGACCACATAACCGGCATTAATCAGGCGGCAAACAAGGCGCTGGAGGTCACTGTTCGTGGATTAAACACTGTCATGCCTGGATTGATTTCGGTGGCACTTAAAGATTCAGCAACGGCGGCAGTGGCCGCACCTGTGAAGGATGCAATTGAGCGATTTGATTTGGCAACCGCGAGGGCGGACGCTGCTGTCACACGGCTGCACGCCTTGGCAAAGTCGAATGCAAATATGTGGCTTCTTGGTGTTGTGTTCGCGGCTGTTTTCGGCGGATTCTTTGGAAGCGCCGCCAACAACTGGATGCTTTCTAAATTTGCAACCAGCATGACGACTGCTCAAAAGGAAAATCATGATTTTGGAGTAGCTGCGGTAGCAGCTTGGCCGAAGCTCAATGCAGCATCCCAAAAAGCAATTCAAGATGTTAGAACCCAAAACGCCGCCAAGTAATTGGCATTATGAAAAAAATCGGGGTAGCAACTCTTTCAATTAACGTAACGTTACAAGGAAAAAATCATGGGTGAAATTGTTAATCTTCTTCTTTGGCTGGCTGTGGTGGCCTTTTTGGCCGTTCCGGCTATCTGGATGCTGAAACGGATTTGGAGTCGTGGCATCGAAAGCCTGCACATAGTGAATCTACCCAGCACGGTCATGAGCCTGCTGTTTATCGCCCCAGGTGTGGCCATGGTCTATTATTTCCAAACTGACCAGCCAGTGCTTGGCCTCATTTTTTTGGTTCTCTATGGGTGGCTTGTTTGGAATAGCACTGTGTGGTCGGATATCTTTACCGATTTGAATTTTGGTCAAGGCTCTGGAGACCCTGACACTGACATCGTGCGCCGTGGCGCCCGTGTCGTGGATGCTGCACAAATGCCTGTCGGCATAAACCACGGTGACGGTGCGGATGTGGTGATTGGTGGCGTGACCATTCCCCGGACACTCGAAGCCCAGCACTTCCTCATCTCTGGAACGACTGGCGCGGGCAAAACGCAGGTCATTAATGGGATGCTGCGAAGCATCAGGAAACGCGGCCATAGGGCAGTTATCGCTGACCCTGCGGGCGGCTTTTATGCTCGCTTTGGTCAACCGGGTGATGTGCTGGTCAACCCATTTGATAAACGCTCCGTCCAGTGGTCGCCATTCGCTGAGGTCCGGGCTGATTACGACTGTGAGCGCATCGCCAAGGCCATAGTGCCGGATGGCGTGGGTAGCGGTGCTGAGTGGCACCACTACGCTCAAACGCTGATTGCTCAATCCATGCTTGCCATGCATCGCAAGGGTGAAAAGTCGGTCAAGCGGCTGCTGTACTGGCTCACGACTGCTGAACAAAAAGAGCTGGCCGGATTGCTTGAGGGCACGCCTGCTGCGGCCCTTTGCTCCAAGGGCAATGACAAAATGCTAGCCTCCACACGCGGCATTATTTCGACTTACCTGGGCGTTTTTCAGTACCTGGCTGACGATGGCGATTTTTCGATTCGCAAGTGGATTCAGGAAGAGCACCGGGCCGGGTTCCTGTTCATCACGTACCGTGATGACCAAATGGGCCTCCTGCGCAACCTTGTCGCCACGTTCCTTGATATGGCCTTGGTAGAGGGCCTGAGCCTCTCTGAAGACCCTAACCGGGGCCTCTGGTACGTCATGGATGAAGTGGATTCACTCGGCAAAGTTACGAGCCTGCGCCCGGCACTCACGAAGCTTCGTAAGTACGGTGGCCGGTGTGTTCTCGGCCTGCAAACAATTGCCCAGCTGCGCACGACTTACGGCCGTGATGAGGCTCAAACGCTGATTGCCAATACTTCGGTGAAGTGCATCCTTCGGGCCGGTGATGCTGAGACGGCGAAGAGCATGGAATTGGAATTGGGTGAACAGGAAATTGAGCGTACTCAAGTCAATGATTCGTTCAGCTCGAACGATGGCGGTGGCAGTCAGAGCCAAAGCGTCTCGACGCAAGTGGTTCGCCAGTCTGCTGTGTTGGCATCTGAACTAATGGGCTTGCCAGACTTGCATGGATTTGTGAAGCTGCCAGGTGATGAAATTGCTCGCATCAAAGTCGAATATGTCGCTATGCCGGATGTGAACCCGGCTTACGAAGGCTAACCTTCGGGTTTTGCAGCAAAAGATTTAAAGACCGGGTTATGCCCGGTTTTTTTGCGCCCGCAGTCTTTGCACTGCGGCCATGCTCTGCGGCGCGGCCATGAGTGCTGCCTCGCGAATTGCTTCACTCTTTAACGCTGCCGCTGCTACCGCGTCCACGTCTACAGGTGTCCAGATCGCATCAGGCGGGCGCACGTTGAGTTGCTTGCATATATGCGATAAGTAAGGCCTCTGGCCCCTGGCTATCACTGCGTCAACTGCTGCGCTGATTGCTGTTGCGTCAACCGTGGACGTGAGCCACGCGGCTATGCGTCCGTCTTTGTCACTGGTGACTGTCACGCGATGCATGTGATTTCTCCAGTTTCTGGGTCGATTTCGATTAATTCAGGTTTTGGCGCTCGCTGATATTCGTTCACGAATCTAAAACGGTCGCCGTTCCACATCATCGCCGGATTCAAAAAAAACATGTTCGGGTTGGCACTTTTAGCTAAAAAGCCTTTGTTAAGCAATTCGGCCATGCCTTTGAAAAACGCAGTTTTAGGGATGCAATACGGCTCTTCTACGGCGTCCATAAAGTAGAGGTACATCCGGTCCTGATTCGGCGATTTTTGGACTTCGTCAAAAAGAAACCTGAACACTTTGGCGCCCGGCTTGCTCAGGTCATAAATGCCCGCCACACCCTCGGCGAACACCTTCACAAACTGAGAGTCGTCAACAATCCGCGTTATTGAGTGCTGCACAGCACCCTGGACCATTCCCACACGGTCTGTCAGGGTCATGGCTCCACTGGCGACAGTGTAATTTTTCCGCCGCCCTTTGACTTGTACGAGTGCCCCGGCGATGAATGGATTTTCTTTAAAAACAGGCGCATTGCGGACTCCAGGCGCGGCGATTTCCGTGTTTGTTGTCATTTTCTGGAACTCCTATTTTCAATTTTGAAACATTTATTCCCTAAATTATACATCACTTTAGGGAATCGCATTCCTTAATTTTGAAAAGTGCGAGTCCCGGAAACCGGGAATGGTTGTCCCGGTTTCCGGGAATGGGTTTGAGCACTGGCGCGGGTTTGCGGACGGTTGCTTCTTAAGTCTTTCTCTAGGGGTCAGGGGTCAGGGTCACGGACACCCAGCTGCTTGCTGGGTTCCATGGGCTGCTTGCCCATGGCCGGGACGCAGGGCCTGCTTGGCCCAGCTACCTTCTTTAGTTTTTTTTGCTCAATCCAAAAAATCCGCTGTGCGGGGATGTTTATGCCCGAAGGGCATGAGAGCGAAGCGGAAGCGGCTGCTTTGTTTTCCTGACTGACAAACAGGGCTGTTTCTCCCCCTACGAGTAGTAGGGGGCCGGGGGGTGGTGC
>Ga0335396_10005365_pt1 | contig 13299 bp, 13 predicted proteins | sample FRY02_FD_205743 | JGI IMG/M metagenome (GOLD analysis project Ga0335396, IMG submission 205743) | Freshwater microbial communities from Lake Fryxell liftoff mats and glacier meltwater in Antarctica - FRY-02 (spades assembly) (version 2) | ecosystem: Environmental > Aquatic > Freshwater > Ice >... | reverse complement strand
CTCCACAGGGCTTTGCTGTCGTGATCGGGTTGGTTGAGAAAGCGGGTCACCCCATCGTGGCTCACGGCATTGTCAAGCAGAGCGGACAAGCCAGTGGCACTGGTTTGCCCCAGGAAACTGATCAAATGATCCGTGTATAGATCAAGGTCTGTTTTCATCTGCCAAATTTAATTCGCTTTTTTTATCATATACAATAGACTTGCGTAACATCAGTTCTAATGACTCACGATCCTAATTTTTCACTGATATGAAGTAAGCTTGTTCAGTTGAAGCCTGCCTGAAGTTGATTCTATTTTCTCGGGTAGCTCGGGGAATGGGATAAATGCCAGTTCAGGCGTTATAAACCCTCCCCCGTGCCTCCCCAAAACCTACCCGGATACCTTCCTTCTCGGCATAGCCGTGCAGAATAACCTCGTCGCCATCTTCCAGATAGGTACGCGACTGACCATTCCCTAACTCCACCGGCTTTTTACCACCTTCTGTGAGTTCGAGTAAACAACCACTCCCCTCGGGGCTACTAATGGTACCGGAGGCTAGCAAATCACCTACCCGGAGATTACAGCCGGTAATGGTATGATGAGCTAACTGCTGACGCACATTCCAATACAGATACCGGGCATTGGTAATGCCCACTGTTGTTTCAGATTGCTCGGTGGGTTGTATAGCTACCGAAAGATTCAGGTCAAAGTTATACTCCCCTATTGCTTGCAGATAAGGTAAGGGCGCGGGGTCTTGGGTAGGGCCGGCAACCCGAAAGGGTTCGAGTGCGTCAAGCGTCACGACCCATGGCGAGACCGTTGAAGCAAAATTCTTGCTCAGGAAAGGCCCCAAAGGCTGGTACTCCCAGCGTTGAATATCCCGGGCCGACCAGTCGTTAAAGAGTAAAAATCCGAATATATAGTCTTCCGCCTCTTGTGTTGAAACCGGGGTACCTAACGTAGAATTCTTTCCGATCAGAAAGCCCAGTTCCAGTTCGTAGTCCAAGGCAAGAGTGGGGCTAAAAACCGGCACCTCAGCGCCATACGGAAGTATCTGCCCACTCGGACGCCGCACCGGCGTGCCTGACACAACAATGGACGAAGCCCGACCGTGGTAGGCCACGGGTAGATGTTTCCAGTTGGGTAGTAATGGATTATCGGGTCTGAATAACATCCCCACGTTCGTGGCGTGTTCAATGCTTGAATAAAAGTCGGTATAGTCGCCAATGGCCGCGGGGAGGTGCATCCGGGCGTGAGACTGCCTGATGAGCACGCTATCAGCGGATCGGTGAAGGTCCGAATCGGCATCCGTTAATTCAATTTGCAAAATTGACCGGAGTTTTCGGGCTACCGGGCGGCCCAATGCCATGAGCTGATTGAGAGTAGACTGCTGAAAAACAGAAACCGTTGCCCCAGCCTCGGAAATAATCCCAAGTTGAGCAACGGCGCTCATATCAATTATATACTCTCCGATTGCTACCCCTACCCTGGGTGAATCCGTATCCTCACTAAAAATACCAAACGGTAAATTATGGATCGAAAAATCAGAGTCTGCTGGTATTGGTAGCCACGAAGCCAAATGTTTCATTCACCATCACTAAAATTATTGTAGATAGAATCCATAATCCGAACAAATTGCTGGTAGTCTGTTTCACTCAACTCACCCCAACCTTTCCGACGGATTTCAGCCACCACCGGGAATGCTTCCTCCCGGATTTTCATACCTGCTTCAGTCATGAAAATATTAAACTTACGACGATCGCCGACCGCCATTCGACGCTGCACAAAGCCTTTTCTTTCGAGAAGATCAATGATTCGGGTAACCGTTGGGGGGTCTTTGTAGGTTATCTCCGCCAAAACATTCTGACTGATTCCCTCATCCCGCGATATATGGTCAACCAGTACCCACTGATCCACGGTCAAATCAATTCCTCTTTCGTTTAATTTTTTTTGTAATGCACTTCGAATTTTCTTTATCGTCGTGTCAATTTTAAAAAAGTAGGCCCTTTGGTCAGAATGATGCGTCATAGTACTTCAAGCGGGTATATGAGAAGTTTAGATCCTACAAATATACGTTACGCAGGCTGTTGTCATACTAATAAATCCATATTTTTTTTACGGCATTTTCAGTAAAATGAGGTATTTCCTATGGTTTTTTTTAAAAAATTGTCAATTTCAGTTACAGAACCGTAAAGTTGCTCATAAGAATCGATAACAAAGTAATGGTCCTGATACTTGTCAATATGATAGGGAGTATCCAAAATTGTGGCCACATCAAAGTCAATTTTGGGCACTGATGAGCTCAACGAATAGCGACTCTCACCCGACGATGAAATAATACCTCCCCCGTACATTTTTAACTCGCCGTTTTCTCGGATCAAACCAAACTCAACCGTGTACCAATACAACCGCGACAAGCGCTGCAAGCTTTCCTCGTCGTCGATATAGTTTAAGGCTACCTTACTGAGGTTGACCATAAAGTCGCAGAAAGCCTGATTACCTAGTAAAGGTACGTGACCAAAAGTATCATGAAACATGTCCGGCTCTTCCAGGTAGTCGAGCTGCTCGGGTTTACGCAGCCAAGTAGAGGCCGGGAATTGTTTGTTGGCCAAGTGCTGGTAGAACTCCCGGTGCGCAATAAGCCCTGGCACTACGTACACTTCCCAACCGGTCATTTTAAGCAGACGAGGGTTTGTTTCATTTTCAAAATCCGGTATATGGTCAGCCACAAAGCCTACCTGATCCATTCCGGCCAGATATGCTTCACTAGCTATCTTCGGAAGCTGCTCCATCTGCCTCTCAAAAAGGCTCTTCCACATGGCGTGGTCAGCCTCGGTATATTCTTTATATGGCTGTTTCATTTTTCAATTTTGAATGAGTGATGGAGTGAATGATAGAATGAGTGATTGATAGAATACATAAATTGAAAATATATGAGTGAAAGCTCTTCACCTTAAACTCATTAACTCCTAAACTCGATAATATTCACTCCTTCCGACATTCACTCATTGCCCTTTACAACGTTCCCCGCAAGGATTGTTCCCGTTCGATAGCTTCAAAAAGTGCCTTGAAGTTTCCTTTTCCGAAAGATTTTGCTCCTTTTCGCTGGATAATTTCAAAGAAAAGGGTCGGACGAGGCATAATGGGCTTGGTGAACAATTGGAGTAAGTACCCCTCATCATCACGGTCTACCAGTACACCCAACTTTCTCAACTCGCTGATTTCCTCATCAATATCACCTACTCTGTCGAGTAAATCATCGTAGTAAGTTTGTGGTACTTGCAAAAACTCAATGCCCCGATTACGGAGTTCGGTTACGGTTTCGATAATATCGTCGGTCGCAACGGCGATATGCTGAATACCAGAACCTCCGTAGAAATCAAGATATTCCTCAATCTGAGACTTTTTCTTTCCTTCGGCGGGCTCATTGATAGGGAATTTAATTCGACCGTTTCCGTTGCTCATTACCTTACTCATGAGAGCGGTGTAATCAGTAGAGATATCTTTATCATCAAAGGAAACCAACTGGTTGAAACCCATTACCTCAGCATAAAAATTTACCCAGGTATTCATTTCGTTCCAGCCTACATTACCTACCATGTGATCCACGTATTTCAAACCCACCGGGCTCGGCTTGTATTCGGGATTCCAGGCTTCGTAGCCCGGTAAGAATAATCCTTCATAGGCCTTCCGCTCTACAAAAATATGTATAGTTTCTCCGTAGGTATGAATACCGGAAAACACTACCTGACCCTTACTGTCTTTCTTGACCGTTGGCTCCATGTAGGGTTTACCTCCTCTTTTCACGGTTTCTTCAAAGGATGAAGTTGCGTCGTCTACCCAAAGGGCTACCACCCGTACACCATCACCATGACGGTCGATATGTTTACCGATTTCGGTCCCTTCCATCAATGGAGATGTCAGTACCAGTCGTATTTTATCCTGAACTAATACATAGGATTCCCGGTCGCGAAGACCCGTGGAAAGACCGGCGTGGGCCAAGGGTTGAAAACCAAAAGCTGTTTGGAAGTAATGGGCCGCCTGACGGGCATTCCCCACATAAAACTCTACATAATCGGTGCCGTTGATCGGCAAAAAGTCTGTGTGTTGGGTTAAATCAATTTCCTGATCTATGATTTCCAGCGTTGCCATATCACTACTTATTTAAGTGTAATTCAGAATAATGTTTTCGGCTTCTCCTTAGTGCTCGTACCAGCTCCTGTAATACTTCCCATCATCGATATCCAAAGCTGCCTGTGTCACCATCAGAGGTCGGAAGGTGTCAATCATTACAGCCAACTCGTGGGTTTCTTTTTTACCAATACTTCGCTCATACGCTCCCGGATGCGGCCCGTGCGGAATACCACCGGGGTGGAGGGTAATATGCCCCTGCGCAATGTCATTCCGACTCATAAAGTCACCATCCACGTAGTACAGTACCTCATCAGAATCTATATTGCTGTGGTTGTAGGGTGCCGGAATGGCCTTGGGATGATAATCGAACAACCGCGGACAGAAAGAACAAACCACAAAGGCGTTGGTCTGAAACATCTGATGCACCGGTGGTGGCTGATGTACGCGCCCGGTTATGGGTTCAAAATCATGAATGGAAATACCCCAAGGGTAGTTGAAGCCATCCCAACCTACCACATCAAAAGGATGCGTGGCGTAGGTAAGTGCGTGAATCGCATTCTGCTTTTTGATTTTGATCAGGAAGTCGCCCGTTTCATCGTGTGTCTCCAGATCTCTAGGTAGCTTATAATCACGCTCACAATAGGGTGAGTGCTCCTGCAATTGTCCGAAATGATTGCGGTAACGCTTAGGCGTCAGCAAGGCCGAATGTGATTCTAGGTAAAGTAACCGGTTATCGGCTGTATCAAATTCAATCTGATAGATCATTCCACGGGGAATGACCAGGTAGTCGCCGTACTCAAAGGGTATGCTGCCAAACATCGTACGCAGCTTACCGCTTCCCTTGTGAATAAAAAAAAGCTCATCGGCATCGGCATTTTTATAAAAATAACCGGTCAATGACTTACGAGGAGCAGCAAGCCCGATCGTTAGGTCACTGTTGAGTAGCAAGGGCACGCGACTATCCAGAAAATCGTCCTCCGGCTTTACGGAAAAGCCCAGGAGCTTACGCATCGTCAGGTTGTTAGCTACCGCAATTTGCGGGCTCACATCCTGCGGAGGAGCAACCTCCTTCACTTGTGTAGGCCGATGGACGTGATACAAGAGAGACGACATGCCCTCGAAACCCACCGTGCCGAACACCTGCTCGTTATACAGCCCACCCCCAGGTTTTTCAAACTGAGTGTGGCGTTTGTGCGGTATGTCTCCAAGTCGGTGATAAATCGGCATTTTTAAAGAATGAAGTGTAACTTGACTTAATTAGTTGTTTATGCAACAATTATAATAACAATTTATTATTTCAACAAATAATAGGACTTTTTTGTTTCATAAGTCACGCTTAAAGAAGTGACTCAACTTTATTCTGGATGAGAGGGCACAAAAAAATCCCGAAGACTTAAGCCTCCGGGATCGTATATTTTTATTAGGTAATTATTTCACTACGCCGAATTTCGCGCCGCATTGATAATTCCAAACATGGCACGCATCACCAGCTTATTGAGGGTTTCTTCCTCCATGGTCCGGTTCTCGGGAGCTTCGGAAAGCATTTGTAAGGCATACTGCTGAATCGTAATTAAGGGTAACACAATGCGCTCCCGTATTTTAATTGACTCCTTGGTTACGAGGTTACTATCCAGTAACTCCTGCTGACCGGATATTTCCAACAACAATTTACCAGTACGAATAAATTCTTCGTGCATCTTATCCCAGAACTCCCGGTAGTCTTCCTCGTCACGCAAGTACTCCGTAACCGGAAAAAATGCCTTCGAAAGCGATTGCATGGAGTTTTCAATCAGGGTACGGAAGAAAAGCGATTTCTTGTACAACTTTTTGACATCTTCCAGCTTTCCATTCTTACCCAGCTGGTTAATGGCCGAGCCAAACCCATAGAATCCGGGGACGTTCTGCTTCATTTGGGCCCACGATCCTACAAAAGGAATCGCACGCAGATCATCAAACTTTAACCCTTCACCGTCGGCTCCCCGCTTGGTCGGGCGGCTACCGATATTAGTTTGTCCGTAGAATCGCAGCGGTGTTTTCTTGTCGAGATACTCGACAAAAGCCGGGTGGTTTTTCAGATCAAGATACGACTGATAAGCAGCTTCGGCCAGCTCTTCCATCAGATCTTTATCGGCCTGCGTCAGTTGCTCTTCTTTGCGAGCGGAGCTGAACAGGTTATTTTCCAAGCCCGCCGAAAACAAACGTTCGAGGTTATACATGGCCGTCGAAACAGTACCATAATTGGAACTGATGGTCTGCCCCTGTACCGTTAGTTGTACTTCTTTGTCCTCAATATCTTTACCCAATGAGGCATAAAAGTTCTGGTTGTTTCCGCCTCCTCTGCCGGGAGGGCCTCCGCGACCGTCAAAGAAGGTAACTTTAATACCATGCTCGCGTGATACTTTGGTTAGATCTTCTTTCGCTTGGTAAATGGACCAGTTGGCGCGTAAATAACCTCCGTCTTTGGTACCATCCGAAAAACCTACCATAATGGTTTGATGATTATCGCGACGTCCCAGGTGGTCACGATAGTACCCGTTTTCGTAGAGGGTACGCATTATTTCGGCCGAATTCGCGAGGTCGTCTATGGTCTCGAAAAGAGGTACGATATCAAGTTTAAGGTGACCTTCCTCGTTCGCAATCAGGTTTTTGGCCAGTGCCACCACCCCCATCACATCCAGGGCACTCCTCGAATTACTGATAATATACCGGTGGGCTCCCGGCTCACCATTCCGTTTCTGTATCTTTTCAATGGTCCGCATCGACCCCAGAATATCTTTGGTCGTTTCATCGGTATAGTCATCACCCCGAAGAGGTATATTCAGAGAAAGCAACAGATCAATTTTCTTGGCCTCCTCCCACTCCTGGTACTCCTTATATTTCAACAAGGGGATTTTACTTTCCAGTCTTTTCAGGATATCCTCCCAAGCTTTAAGGTGTTTCCGGCTATCCTGACGAATATCAAGGCTGGCGAAGAAGAACCCAAACAGCTTCACCTTCAGAATGAAAATGTCTAATATTTCCAAGAATAAACCCTGATGCTTGTCTACCAATACCTGCCGGGCCTGCTGCAATTCTCCCATCAGCTCCTCGGCATTTTGGTAGCCTTCTGCTTCCGGGCCAAAAATTGTGCTGTTCATTTTCCGCTCCATCGTGGAGATCGTATCTTCCACACCCTTGAAGGTCAGACGGCGTTTGAGTACCCGAATATCACGGTAGTATCCGCGTAGCAGCGAATCCCGGAGTTTATCGGAAACCTTGATCGTTATATCTGCATTGACAAACGGGTTACCGTCACGGTCGCCACCGGGCCAGAAGCCCAACCTAAAGACGTTGGGGTACGCCCAGTCGTGGGCCGACATACCCAGGTTATCAATCAACTTTTTAAGAATCGCCGGAATAGCATCGTAAAACACGTTTTCCAAAAACCAACACAGGCTTACCGCTTCGTCGTAAGGCGAAGGCTTAGAGTGGTTTATAAAGGCTGTCTTACCTAATTGAAGAATGAGGTGATTCACTGAGGCAAAGTCATTGACCCGGATTGACTCTTCCAGATCATTGATTATACCCAGCACTTTTCCCGGATAAAACTGGGTAGGATGCGCTGTAAGCACTATACGTACGCTAAAATCCTGTAACTTATCTAGGAGTTTCTCACGCATCGCCTCATTGTCGAGGCGGTCCCCGAGATACGTTACCGACCCTTTTCCGTTCATTTCGTGGGTCAGGTCGAACGCCGCATCCTCAACCGAGTCAAACAATACTACCTGTCTTTCGATATATTGAATGAAGGCAAAAAGCAGGTCCATGCGCTCCTTGGGAGTGGCCTCAACCAATAACTCTTCAAAAAAGTGCTCAATAATCTGACGGGGTGACTTTCCCTCGTCAAAACCTTGCTCACACTTCTGAGTTAGCAGGGGTAATAATGATCCGGTCTGGAAAACACCCCGGTAAGGCAAACTCAAAAACAGGCTATTAAAAATATTGTACTTCGTAACAACTGCGTCCTGAAAAATGTGGCTCATGAATATGGAACAAAATTTAATTTTGAATCTATTTTGCTTGACAAATATACCGTAAAAAAATGTTTTCAGGCTTTTGGGTGCGCTTGTTGGTGCGTTTTTTTAAGTTTCTCAATGGAGTTGTGCGTATATATCTGAGTAGCAGCCAGATTGGCATGACCCAAAAGCTCTTTAATGGCGTTCAGGTCTGCCCCCCGGTTGAGTAGGTGGGTGGCGTAGGTATGCCGTAAAACATGGGGACTTTTCTGGGCCAGGGTAGTAACGGCCGACAAATATTTTTTTACCGTTCGCTGGATAAAAACGGCGTAGGCAGGCTTGAGCGAATCGGTCAGAATGAGACATTCGGTCGACTCTTCGGGAGCCCAGAGTTCTATGTAGCGCGTCAGTAATTGGGCTAATGAGGTTGTGATAGGAATCAAACGCTCTTTGGAGCGTTTGCCCAGCACCCGCACCATCCGGGCTTCGATATCAATGTTGCTAATCCGTAATTCTAGTAGCTCCGACAGGCGCATGCCGGTTCCGTACAGCAATTCCAGAATAACCCGATCCCGAAGTCCGGAGAAGTCTTCGGTAAAAGTCTCTTCGCCAAAAAGAAGTTCCATGGCCTTTTCTTCCACGTAGGCCGGGAGCTTACGCTTGGTTTTCAGGGAGTGGAGATTACGGGTAGGATCATTGGTAACCAACTGGCGGCGGCGCAAAAAGCGAAAGTAGGAGCGTAAAGTCGCCATCTTGCGGTTTACGGAGGTAGGGTTCATGCCTTCCTCCACCAAACTCACCACCCAAGAACGAAGCATGGGAGCCGTGGCGGTCTGCGGAGCATCACATTCGTATTGAAAAAGCAAGTATTTGGAAAATTGGTCCAAGTCGTTGCCGTACGCAGTAAGGGTATGCACACTGACGCGCTTTTCGTAGCGCATGTGATCAAGAAAAGCAGTTATCATGGCTCGAACTTACGCAAAGAGGTCGTCTTGTTCAAGACGACCTCTTTTAATTTTTCGTATGAAAAGGATATAGTTTTTCTATCTAAATCAATTAGAAGATTAATTCCACGCAGGACTAATCTTCCAAGTGACCGTATGTTTGCTGCTTGTAGATAGCATTCAATACTTCATGGCGGCGCTTTACGGAGGGCTTAGTAAAAGCCGTTCGTGAACGCAACTGACGCATAGTACCGGTTCTTTCAAATTTCTTCTTGTAACGCTTTAATGCGCGATCAATGGATTCGTTGTCTTTAATGTTAATGATAAGCATAGGAGCTATATACTTTTATATTGTGTTTTTTTCAAAATTTCGGAGTGCAAAGAAAACGTACATTTAGCAGAAAATCAAGAGATAAGTAATCTAAAATCTAACTATTTTTGGTTTTTCAAGAAAACATCAACCATTCTACCCTTATCTACGACTGTATGAATGACCGCTTAGGTATCATTGATTTAGGCACCAATACATTTCACTTACTCATAGTGGAACGGTCCACTGCCGGGTCTCGCACGCTTTTTCACATAAGTCAGGCGGCCAGAGTCGGCGAAGGGGGAATCAACCAAAAAACGATAACGGAGGCAGCCACCGAGCGGGCGCTGAACGTACTTCGCTTTTTTCGCGAGAACCTCGATAAATACGAGGTAGCACCCAAAAATACCTTTGCTTTTGGCACGAGTGCTATCCGAAACGCCAAAAATAGCGAAGCTTTCTGCGCCACAATCCAAAAAGAAACGAATATTAATATCAAGGTAATTGACGGAAATCAGGAGGCGTTTTATATATACGCCGGCGCCCGTTCTGCACTCGACCTAGGAGATGAGGCCTCGATGATTATGGATATCGGGGGCGGCAGCGTGGAGTTCATTATCGGTAATCAGCAACAAATCTATTGGAAACAAAGCTTTGAGATTGGCGGACAACGGCTCATGGAAAAGTTTATGCGCACCGATCCGCTATCTGATACCGACCGACGACGACTGTACAATTATTTTGATGAACAGCTTATTCCGCTGGCCAACGCCATTCACCAATACGCTCCTACTTCGATCGTTGGTTGCTCAGGGTCATTTGATACGCTGGTCGAAATGGATTACTACCATCGTACCGGCTCCGGGCCATCCCCCGACCAAACGGGTTTTGACCTACCCCTTGAAGAGTTTTACCGTACCTTTGAGCAGCTCATCACCCGCAATCACGACGAGCGCATGGCCATTCCCGGCATGGTTACGCTACGGGTTAATATGATTGTGGTAGCCGTTTGCCTGATTGACTACGTACTAAGAATTCACAAAATCCAAAACCTTAAAGTGTCAACCTACGCCTTAAAAGAAGGAGTACTGGCCGAACTGATCAAGAATGAATAAACCCACCGCCCAATCACATACTATTGCCGTTTCTCGTACCGCAAGGTATGTTACCCTGGGAGAATTGACCGAAAATACCCGTAAAGTATGGTTTGTGCTGCATGGTTACGGACAACTAGCCGAGTACTTTATCCGTAAGTTTGAGAAGATCCACGATGAGCATACCCTTATCGTGGCTCCGGAGGCCTTATCCCGTTTTTACTCCCGAGGTGATTTCGGGCGGGTGGGTGCTTCCTGGATGACTAAGGAAGAACGACAAAGCGAAATTGACGATTACGTAGCGTACTTAGATACTGTTCGTGAGGCAGTTCTTGGAAAAATAGCGCCGGAAAAAATCCAGATTACGGTCGTAGGATTCTCGCAGGGTACCGCCACCGCCAGCCGGTGGGTCAACGCGGGGCATTTTACATGCCACCGCCTGATCTTGTGGGGAGGATACTTTGCTAATGGTTTACTCGATCTGATTTCGTCAGACCGCCTGCCTGCCAATAACACGCACTTTGTATACGGCACCGAGGACGAGTTCCTGATCCAACTAAACGTAGAAGAGTACATTGATAAACTCCAAGCCGAAATACCAGACCTGAAAATAATGGGCTACGCCGGGGGACATACTATTGACGCGGATGTACTGAAAGAGCATTTTGGGAGTTGATAAGTACCTACTACCAAAATGCTCCATCCTATTTATTTCCGGTGAACCGTGGTAGCGGCTGCTTGTGCTCCCGCCAAAATGGTGACATCCGCAATTGTCACGTGAGCCGGGGCATTTACCGCGTATACGATACTATCAGCAATATCTTCTGCTTTTAGTGGTTCAAAACCCGCGTATACCTTATCGGCTCGGGCTTCATCACCCTTGAACCTTACGACCGAGAACTCGGTCTCTACGGCTCCGGGGGCAATATTGGTCACCTTGATTCCGTGCTGAATCAGATCAAGGCGCATACCTTTACTCAACGCCTCTACCGCTGCTTTGGAAGCACAGTAGACCGTTCCGTTGGCGTAAGTTTCCTTTCCGGCAATGGAGCTGATGTTGACAATATGCCCCTTAGCCCGCTCCACCATACCCGGAATTACGGCTTTGCTGACGTACAACAATCCCGTTACGTTGCTATCGATCATGGCGTCCCAGTCGTCGGTATTACCCGTGTCGATGGGGTCAAAGCCGTGGGCATTACCAGCATTGTTGACCAGAATATCAATATTTCGCCATTCGGTGGGTAAAGATCCGATGGCCCCCATGACGGCCTCGCGGTCACGAACGTCGAAAATCAACGTGGTAGTTTTTACCGAAGACGATAAGACTTCGCTTAATTCTGTCAGTCGATCCTGACGGCGACCACATAAAATAAGATCGATACCACTTTTGGCAAAAGCTTCGGCGGTGGCTTTTCCGATACCAGAGGTGGCACCCGTTATTAATGCTATCCGAGACATATGATTTTAGGCTTGATGAAAGTTGCTAATTACCCTTTTTTTGGTTAATATCCCATACAGAAATTGAATTTATACTCTATTTGAAGCCCCAAAATATTTCTGAGAACCTTTTAGAGTACTCTTTCTGATCCAGGGCAAACGCATGAGAATTCTGTCAATTGAAAGAATGTTTATCTTTGCAGTACATGACAAAGATAAACGAGTATTTTCTAAATATATAGACTGGCGAGCAGCATAAAGTACAACACAAATTATCGGATATTTTATTGATTGGTTTGTGTACGTATTTAAGTAATGGGGAAGACTATGAAGACATGGTAATCTTTGCCAAAACTAAGGGTCATGTATTGCCTGATTTACTAAGGTTATCGAATGGTATTCCCTCTCACGACACCTTTAATATAGTTCTCCAAACACTTGATTGTGAGGTTCTTAGAGGCTATCTATTTGCGTATGGCAAAGAGATTGTAGATGTTTTAGCCGAAAAACGGATTTGTTTTGATGGTAAAAAACGTAGGGGAGTTAGTCCTCAAAGCCGAGGTAATCATGGACTTTATATCGTGAATGCTTGGGTAGCTGAAAATAAAATATGCGTTGGTCAAGAAAAGTGATGGACAGGAGCAATGAGTTGGATGCCCTTCCCAAGTTGATAAAATCATTAGATATCACAGATGCGGTTGCCACTATTGATGCTATGGACTGTCATAAACATATCGCATTGCGCGATTAAAGAGCAGCATGGACATTATCTCTTAGATCACTTTCTTAAATAAATATAAATATTCAAAGATTTATGTTGACAAGTCCGCAGACGATAATCCAAACTTCCTCAATATGCCTGAGATGGTTCCTGTAAGTTTCCTTGACAATTCTGAAGCACTTGCACCGCCGATTAGTATGTTCGATTCTCACCCTTCTCTTGCGAAACCGCTTGTTCTGTCTTTTCTGTTTCTTGGTCAACTCCCCGTTCTTCGGCTTCTTATGCGGAACTTTACTATTTTCATGTATCTTACCCTGGTAACCCAAGTCTCCCTCGACTCTTATTTTCGGGTGGATGGCCAAGTCAGTCTCCTTGAAAACGCGAATGTCCGACTTGCGCCCCTCCGGCTCGACCTGGCAGTGTAGAATGGTACTATCCTTCTTATTTTTAATTATTTTAACCTTAACAATATGTTTTTTTATAGCGATTGTAGTATTTCTGCTGCTCGACTTTCGGCCGCTCTATGGGCTGTACGGTCACCTCAACCAGAACTTTCCTGACATCCTTGAATTTCAACTTGCTCGGATTCTTCAACCCTGCCACCTTGGCTAAAATCGGTCTGATTCCATGATAAATTTTATTGGCATAACTTTCCGATATACCATACCAGAAACACAGGCTCA
>Ga0335396_10005358_pt1 | contig 13318 bp, 8 predicted proteins | sample FRY02_FD_205743 | JGI IMG/M metagenome (GOLD analysis project Ga0335396, IMG submission 205743) | Freshwater microbial communities from Lake Fryxell liftoff mats and glacier meltwater in Antarctica - FRY-02 (spades assembly) (version 2) | ecosystem: Environmental > Aquatic > Freshwater > Ice >... | reverse complement strand
ACCACGTTTCAACGTCTGCTGCCAAATCATTGGACGCAGGAGCGGATGCCTGCAAAAATCCACCGCCCTGTTCCGAGGTCGAAAGACCGAAATCGAACCTCACCCTTGCCACTAAAATCCAAGCAGATCCAAAACTATTTAGGTCAATCACTTGTTCGAAATCGTTGACGCGGATCTGTCGTTACCGCTGCATGGGGATGCCGTGGTTCATTTGCTGCACGAATACGCATCCGATCCGATGGGCGGCGGAAATGGACTGACACCGTTTGCGAAAAAATATCTCGTTGGGGAATTAAGGAAGCGTGATTCGGCCTATGTCGTCCTGGCTTTTGAAGGCTCAACACCAGCCGGGATTGTGGTCTGTTTCGAGGCGTTCTCGACGTTTGCCTGTCGACCACTCCTCAACCTTCATGACGTCGTGGTATCGACCCCTTATCGTGGAAAAGGATTGTGTCGTCAGATGCTTGCGACGGTGGAACAGCACGCCAAGAAGATAGGTTGCTGCAAACTTACGTTGGAAGTCTTGGAAGGTAACGCGACCGCGCAGGCGGTTTATCGGTCATTCGGATTTGCAAACTACGAGCTGGATCCCACCATTGGCAAAGCGATGTTTTGGGAAAAAAAGCTGGTTTAAGGTTTTAATTTCTTGCGTCGGGAGCGTCACGTCAACGTTTCAAACCACTGGAGTTCTCGTTCGATGTCGGCTCCCAAACCACTGGTTCGCATTTCTGGGGGCATGACGGTCCAGGCGTAGGTTTCGACCTCCCAGTGACCGGTGAAGTCGGGGGCCTCGTCGCCACGCATCGCCAATCGGCATTCCTGAATTGCCTGGCGGGTCGTTCGCAGTTGTCCGAATTGCTCCAGGAATATCGGCACGTGAAAATGAATTCGAATGTGGCTGTCGCTCGTTGATTCATCGCTCGCTAACCACTGCGGCAAGTCTTCCACCAATCGGAACGCACCCTCGTTTCCGATGCATCCGGTTTGATGCAGGTAGCGATCTTCGGCAAAGCGGCTGAGTTGCGTTCTTGCTTGCTGGCGATCCGCTTCGCTCATTTCACTTAGAGGGACATCGATCGCACTGCTGACTTGGATCTTGCCGATCATGATGCCCGCATCGGCATAGGCGGCAACCGCTTTGGCTTGGTCTTCGAACATGACGGCGCTGTGACAGATGTCATGGCAGACGCTCAAGTATTTTCGATGGACCGTGTCAGGCAACTGTTTCGAAAAGAAATCGACAACGTCTTCACATCGATCCAGCAAACAACCCGGCTCGGGTTCAATCGCGACGACGACTCTCACCCCGGTTTCGTCTTCGATCGAAGCTAACTCCGTCGCGAGTTTGCGAAAGTTTTCTCCGGCGAGTTGAAGCTGAGTCGAGTCGTCATCGCCCGGCCATCCGATCGGCAACGTGCTGATGGAGGCAATCTTGGTCACCGCCTCCGGTACCGAGATATTTTGATGAAGCATCGCAAGGATTTTTGCCAACTTGACCGTGTACGCAAGTCGCTTTTGTTCGGCCCAGGTGGGGAGATAGACTGCGTGTTTCACAACGGGCAGGTGAAAATTGTCGAACGGAAACCCGTTGATGGTGAACGGTGATAAGCGTCGCTGCTGAAGCCATCGTCCGAACTCGCGGATGTCATCGTCGGACGAAAGTTCAGCGGCGGCGGAATGAGGAAGCCACAAACCAATACCGAGTCGCGATCCGCTTTTACGTTTTCGCGCCATTGGCACCGCGAATTCGTCAAGCCGATCTCGAATGGTTGCCATATCGGTGCCCGCATGGACGTTGGTGCAGTAGCCGATTTGTGGCGAAAGTGAGGTTTGACGACCAAATGACATAATGGAAGCGAATGATGCGTTTTGGTTGCTGCGAAGTTGAACTAGACTGTGTACGCTCTCAGCGTTTGGGCGAATTTTAGTTCAGGGACACCTACCCCTCGGGACATCGTGATCGATAGCCACCGTTTCATCATCAGTCTCTGTCTTTTATGGATATTTGCATCGTTGGGCTTGGCCCAAGAGATGCCAAACGGAAAATACGGCGGACGCCCTGATCCGTTTTATCCGATCGAGTCGTGGTGGGCGACGCCCGGTGACACTCGACTTGCATCCGGAGCCCCCGGGCCTGATTATTGGCAGCAGCAAGCCGATTATGTCATCGACGTCACTTTGGACGATGCTCGCCAAAAAATCAGCGGTCGGGAAACGGTTCGGTATCTCAATCAATCCCCCCACACGATTCAATATGTCTGGTTCCAGCTTGACCAAAACCTCTATCGGCCTGATTCCGAAGGTTTATTGGCATCCCCGTCTCCCAACCTCGATGGCCGCGTTCCGTTTGCCCTGCTTCGGTCCATTCTCGCTCGCGAGTCTTTCCAGGGCGGGTTCAATATTTCGGAGGTCACCGACGGTGCAGGGGTTGAATTGCCACACACGATCATTGGAACTGGCATGCGAGTTGATTTGCCGGTTCCACTTGCACCCGGCGAAGCGACTGAGATTCGGATTGCGTTCTCGTATCGAATCCTGGATGCCAAGTTAATTTTTGGTCGTGGTGGCTACGAGTTCTTCGAAAAAGACAACAACTACATCTACGAAATCGCGCAGTGGTATCCGCGTGTCATCGCGTACACGGATTACTCGGGCTGGCAACATGAGCCTTATGTTGGCCATGGAGAATTCACGCTCGAGTTTGGAAATTTTGTCGTTCGAATCACTGCACCTGCTGACATGATCGTGGCTGCGACGGGCGAGCTCAAAAACCCGTTGACGGTACTGTCTCTTGCACAACGCAATCGCCTCACCGAAGCGGCCAGCGCCGAAAAACCGATCTTCATCGTGACGCCCGAAGAAGCGAAGACGAACCAATCGAATTCAGCGGTCGCCGATCGCGCGTTGACAAAGACGTGGGAATTTAACGCCACCAACGTCCGAGATTTTGCGTTTGCCGCAAGCCGCAAGTTCATCTGGGATGCGGTCGGGCATCGCATTGGTGATCAAGAAGTGATGGCGATGTCTTACTATCCCATCGAAGCCGAACCGCTTTGGAGTCAGTACTCGACGGCCGCAATTACTCACACGCTGGATGTCTATAGCCGCTTCACGTTTGATTATCCGTATCCGGTTGCGATCAGTGTGAATGGCCCCGTTTTCGGAATGGAGTATCCGATGATCTGTTTCAATGGACCACGTCCAGAAACGGATGGAACCTATTCCAAGGCGACGAAGTATGCGTTGATTTCCGTGATCATTCACGAAGTCGGCCACAACTGGTTTCCGATGATCGTGAACAGCGACGAACGACGTTGGACCTGGATGGATGAAGGGCTCAATACGTTTCTCCAATATCTCGCCGAACAAGAATGGGAACCCGAATACCCAAGCAGCCGCGGTGAACCAGAAAACATTGCTGCGTACATGCGGAGCGTTGACCAACGCCCGATTATGACGCAGAGCGAATCGTTATTGCAGTTCGGCAACGTCGCCTACGCTAAGCCCGCTGCCGCTCTGAACATCTTGCGAGAAACCATTATCGGACGCGAGCTTTTCGATTTCGCTTTCAAAGAGTATTCACGACGATGGCGTTTCAAACGGCCGACGCCCGAAGACTTTTTTCGCACCATGGAAGACGCCGCCGGCATCGACTTGGATTGGTTCTGGCGGGGCTGGTTCTATTCAACCGATCACGTCGATGTCGCCATTGAGGGTGTAAAGCTGTATCAGATCGACACAAGCGATCCTGATGAAAACGCGGAACAGAAGCGAAGTGAGAAAAAGAAGAATCCCGAAAGTCTCTCCGTCGAGCGAAATAAATCTCTGCCAAAACGAGTTGACTTAGAGCCGGGTTTGAAAGATTTCTACAACGACTACGACGAACTTCAAGTCAGTGAAGATGATCGCAAAACGTTTCGTAAATTCATCGACGGATTGAATGCCGAAGAACGAAAACTGATCAAGCAAAAAACAAACTTCTATGTGATCACGCTGAGGAATGTCGGCGGTTTGGTGACGCCAATTCCGCTAACGATTCGTTTTGACGATGCGACAAGCGAGACGTTGCCATTGCCTGCGGCTATCTGGCGCAAAGATCCACGCTCCGTGAATAAGCTTTTCATCACCGACAAAACCATCAAACAAATCGAGTTCGATCCAAAACGCCAAACGGCGGATGCGAGTGCGGACAATGACCATTGGCCACCTAAGCTTGTCCCCAGCCGTTTCAAGTTATTCAAAGAAGAAGTTGCAAAGAATCCCATTCAAAAGGCATCGCAAAAAGACGAGCCGAAGTCTGACGATGCCAAGTCTGACGATGCCAAGTCTGACGATGCCAAGTCTGACGATGCCAAGTCTGACGATGCCAAGTCTGACGATGCCAAGCCTAACGATGCCAAGCCTAACGAGGCGACGGACAAGAAGGAAAACGATGACGATGCGACTGACGCAGGAGCCGGAAAAAATCCGCCTGCGGACGACGCGAATTCCGAATCAAGAACATTGCAGCGGTCGCGAAACTAGGTAAATCCATGCTCGCATTTCTGATCACCTTTTTGATGCTTCATCCCGGCCATATGACCAGGCTGGAAATGCGTGTCAGTGATGATTCCCACCGCATCGAAGTCGCGATGAAAATCAATGCATCTGACTTGGAATCGGCGATAAAACGACGACTGGGAGTCGCGGTTGACTTAGAAGCCTGGTCGGACGAAGAGGCAAAGAAAAACATCGGTGACTACTTAAAGTCAACGCTTTTTTTTCACGACAAGCCACTTTCAAATGACCAATTCAAATGGATCGGTTGGCAACCACAGTCGACGCATGCTTGGCTATTTTTTGAACTCTGCATTCTCGACTTGGGAAAGCAAGATTGCCGTCTGCAAATCAAGTCACTTTATGAAGTGGAGCCTGAGATGCAACACGTCGTCGTGCTGTCGGATAACGCGGGCGATCGAACCATCATTGTTCGCAATGCAGACTCGCCCGTGACGATTACGCGTTCTCGATCGTGATGACTGGTATTCGCGTCACCGAGTGGATGTAGCGTGGACCCGGTAAATTTAACGTGACCGAGAGGAGCCTTGCTGAGCCACCGCAACGGGACGCCACGGATCGGGGCGTCCAAAAACGCGGCGATAGTATATCGTAAGCGCTCTCAAAGCATGCCCCTTGGGTCCAACTTGCCATTCATGCCCACGCTCTTGATACAGCGTGTTGACGAGGAAATTCATCGACCGCAGCATCTCGGGACTCTGCAGTTGATCATCAGGTAAAGCGGTCAGCAGAAACTCAACCATATGACCCGTCGTCTGGACCTTTCGGTCAACCTTCCCATTGTCTTCACTCTTCTCAAACCATGATGTGCTCATCGAGCCATCACGATTTTGAAGCTGCCAAGTGTAGTTGATGAAATCATTCAAGTAGCGATCCGCGCGTTCCCACTGACCCGAGATAGGTTTCCCTTCGGCACGGCGTCGACGAAGGGCATGAGCGAATCCCATCAGCCGGTGAGTGCCTCCGCAGGCCGCACCAACGATTGGTTGAGACAACTCTTCTTGAATCAATCGCTCGAAGTCCCAATCTTGGCCGTCGTTGGAAACCCAGCGTGTGTCTGTGTCCAGATAATGAGACGCGCCGATCAACGTAAACGTTAACTCATTCCCTGACTTGCATTCCAACATTTCGCGTCGGATGACATCATCAACGGTGTATTTTTTCCGTCCCACATAAATCGGATATGATGATGGTACATCGATCAAGCCGAAGACCGCAAGCATTTGTGCCTGGTGCCCCTGAAGTCCAACGCCCGTATTAACAAAAATCCCGCCGTTGTCCTCATCGAACAGCAACTGGCTCCGGCTTTGATTGTTGCCTGCCATCCATGCGACAGCGTTGTATTTTTTCTTGCGATGGGTGATCACGGTGTCTTTCTCGTAAATCATCATCTGATGAAACATGCCCCAGTGCGTTCTCTCGTCCGCATCTTCGGGTTTGTTCCAGTAGTGATTCAGCGTTCGCTCTAACGGGACGCGAAGCCGAGACGTCGTCGCCGACACACGGTTGCTTGAATTGGCCAATCCGATGGCAAGAATCAAATCGCCACGAGGGCCGACATGGTCAACCGAATCGTTTGTTGGCGCCGGTGGAAGAGGTTCAATCGCCTCATCGCCAATGGATTGACGAGCTTCATTGCGATTGCTTACTGGTTCGGCGCGTTGGACTTTTCCATCGATTTTTCCGCCGACCGATCCATCAAAGCCAAGCTTCAAATCCCGCACTTCGATGCGCTGAGGCGAGTCTGCGATTTGATCACCGACATCATTGCCGGTGATATTCTCCGCTTCGTCTGAGCTCCAAGTTGACTCATCGGTAACACGAGGCTCTTCTTCCAAGTCGTGATCAACGCCAAGGTTCTTATCCGAAGTCTGCGTTTGACTCGCGGGGATCCGCTCCGGTTCGTTTTGCTCAGGGTCAGCGACCGCGACTGGATTAAGGCTTAGTTCGTCATCGGCGACTAGCTCTCGCTCGACTTCAAGCTTCGAAGTTTTCGTGATGGCATTGCTTGTCGTCTGCTGCATCGATTCGATGGCGGCGCCCGGTCCATACAAATCATTTGCCAAAACGGTGTCGGATCGGCGACTGCCGGGCTTCACATCGCTTGCCGTCACGTTCTTCGGAAGTGAGGGTTCCGCTGGCTTTACGCGTGACGTCTCTGGAATAACAAAGTTCAATGTGCTCCTCGGCTCCGTCTGGAACGGTTTGATCGTTCCAGCAGATAGAGGAATCGGTTTCGCGGCGGTGCCCGGGATTGGGATACTTTGTGAATTTGGTGGCTGAGCAGCATCGGCCGGCGCTTTGATGGCGTAAGCCGGTTTGGCTGGTGGTGGATCAAGCAGCGGTAACGAATCATCGATCGCATCACGCGCATTCCAGCCGTCGCTTACCAAAAGCACACCAGTCGCCGTGCGACGTGGGCGAATGGCCTGAATAGGCTCTGCATCGCCGCCGGTGAAATCGAAAGGAACGATGACCGTAGGTTTCGTCGAACCGCTGGACGAATATTGGTGAATGGTTGGACGAGGCTGAGCCCCCACCTTCGATGCCGTCGATAGGGCGCCGGACGTGGAAGGCGGTAACACCGGACTGCTAATCACACGCAATCGATTTGCTGGCGTTTCCTCCGCCAATGCGACGCCAGCGAACCACACCGGCGACGCGGCAAACAATGCCGCAGCGAGGAGGGAACGTCTTCGTAGATTATCTCGCCGTCGCTTCCGCAAAAGCATAGGTGTCGTACCAGTGCGCATCGTCGAATTGCATCCTAGCGACAACGCTCCCCACAACGAGAAACGGACGCTCCGTACGTCTCGTATCGGACACGCATAGCCAAAGAATCCAGTAAGGCTCAGATTACTTCCAAGATGGAAAGATGGGGAATCTGCCAAAGCGAGCGGCGGGAAACCAAGCCCCCGCTAGCATCCTTGGTTAAGCCACACTTCTACAAATCGCATTCATCAAGATTGTCAATCAAAAGATCGAGATCGTCTTTTGTGCTCGTCAGATTCGACGATTGACTTCGCATCTTGGGCAGTCCAACCGCATCACGTCCGGCCAGGAGCAATTGCTCATCTCGCTCGCGTGCGGCGACTGCGATTGCATCGGAAGTCTTGTCCGGAGCTCCGAAAAGCAATGACAAGTCAATCTTAAACCCCTCTTCTCCTTCAACGGAAGCGCCAGCAATCGCGGGGGCTTTGTGCTGGGGAAACATGATCGCATTCGCGGGACAGACCCTGCTACAGGCGGGACATCCCTTGCGGCAGTTGTCTGGCTGCTCCACAAGAATCGTTTCCGCATCGTCGAGACCATAAACGCCAAACAAGCAAAAATCGATGCACTCCATGCAATTGGTGCAGCGGCTGTAGTCAATCACGGGATACCAACGACGCGTCGCTGAATCTTCGAACCTCGCCACCTGAGCTTGAACGGCTTCGTCGCGATTAGCGGCCTCGGATAGGCTTGCGATGCGGCAAACTTCGGCTGCCAATTTTTCTCCATCGCCAGCTCGCATATCCAGACAATAGACATTGCGATTGACGCGCGGATACATCTCAATCACCCGCGGTGCGTCAGACGACGCTTTGGACGAATCGGTCTCAGCGTCTTCTTCCTCATCGAAAGAAGTCGGGGTCGATTGACCACGGACGCCAACGCGATCAAGCAACCAGTGGGCAGCCCTGGGGAAGATCCATGAGGCTACCACCAGGTCACAATCCAAACCACGGATTTCCTGCAACACTTCGCTGTCGTACTTCAGGTCGTACAGGTGCGGCACGTCAAAGACCTGAACCGACCCCAATTCGCTTGCCGCAGAAACGATCGCCGCTTCAACCGACCGCTTCTCGGGGTTTCGAGATTGTCCGCGTGAGACGATGACCGCAAGCGTGGCGCGTTGTGCGGAAGGCGAAGGCAGGATCATTTGACACACTCACAAAAGGATTTAGCAGGATCACCAGTTTAATGGCTTTTTCCACCGATCAACCAGCGGCTCAATCAATTCGTCGATTAAAACTCGCTCGCCCAACGAAATAACAACGCGTCCGGTCTCTTTGACCTGACCCAATTTTTGCAAGCGAACCCCGGCGGCGGCGAATTGTTCTTTCAAATCGGCTTCGTGATCGGGTGTGACTTCCAAGATAAAACGCGTATTGGATTCCGAAAATAGCTTCGCGACGTCGCTTAATCCATCTTCCGACGACTTCACGTCAGCCTGCACACCCAAACGACCCGCGATCGACATTTCCGCCAATGCGACCGCCAAGCCGCCCTCGCTCAAATCATGGCAACTTCGAATTCGCTTCTGCATCATCGCTTCGTGAACCGTCGCAAACGTTTGCTTAGCACGCATCGCATCGACCCTTGGCACCTGCCCGCCATCGATTCCGCGGACGAGCGAAAAATGCGAACCGCCAAGTTCATCTTGCGTTTCGCCGACCAGGAACACACCGTTGCCGGCTCGTTTGAAATCCATGGTCACGGCAAGGGACACATCTTTGATTTGCCCCATCGCGCTGATCAACAAGCTTGGTGGGATCGAGATCGATTGCTTGGATCCTGACTCATCAAAAAAGCTGAACTCATTGTTCAAACTGTCTTTGCCACTGATGAACGGCGTCCCCAGTGCGATCGCCATGTCTTGACACGCGATGGCCGCGCGGACGAGCGAGCCGAGCGTCTCCGGTCGATCGGTATAACCCCAGCAGAAGTTATCCAGAATCGCAATGTTAGAAGGATCCGCACCGACGGCAACCGCATTTCGCATCGCTTCATCGATCGCGGACGCCGCCATATGGTAAGTGTCGTGATCGCCAAAATAAGGATTCATCCCACACGCGATCACAAGCCCACGTCGTGAGTCCGCCAGCGGACGAATCACCGCCGCATCGCCAGGACCATCGCACTGAGGACCGACCAGCGGTTTGACGACGCTGCCGCCTTGGACTTCATGATCGTACTGGCGAATGACCCAGTGCTTACTGGCGACATTGAGTGATCCGAGAATGTCATAAACCGCCGCAGTCGCTGATTCACGATCGAGTGCGGTAACCGTAAACGGCTTCACCACCGGTGGCTCATAGACGGCATCGCGAATGACCGGCGGCCGCCCTTCGTGCAAGAACTTCATCGCCACATCGCCGGCGGTATGACCTTGATAAGTCAAATGCAATCGTCCCGTCGGAACGAACTCGCCGATCGCCGCGACTTCAACGCCTTCGCTTTCGCATAACTCTTGCAACGCTTGCCAATTCTCGATCGGCACCGCCAACACCATGCGCTCTTGCGCTTCGCTGATCCAGATCTCGGTGTAGCTCAGTCCGTCATATTTCAGCGGACACTTTTCAAGCCAGACTTCGGCGCCCAGATCCTCGCCCATCTCACCGACGGCGCTTGAAAAACCACCGGCTCCGCAGTCCGTCACCGCGTTATACAAGCCAAGATCGCGAGCCTGCAGAAGAACATCCAAGACCATCTTTTCGGTGATCGCATTGCCGATTTGCACCGCTCCGCCTGACAACGACTCCGACTCGCTGGTCAACTCCGCCGAAGAGAATGTTGCGCCGTGAATTCCGTCTCGGCCCGTCCGACCGCCCATCGCCACGATCAAGTCATGAGGCATGACTTCCTTCTTCTCCATCCCGACCGGAATCATCGCGACGTTGCCGCAATACACCAGCGGATTGCCAAGGTATCGCTTATCAAAATAGACCGCGCCGTTGACCGTGGGGATGCCCATGCGATTTCCATAATCGCGAACCCCAGACACCACCCCCTTCATCACCCTTCGCGGATGCAGCACACCCGGTGGCAACGAATCGGTTGGCGTGTCCGGTGGCGCGAAGCAAAACACATCGGTGTTACAAACCGGCTTCGCACCCAACCCCGTTCCCATCGGATCACGAATCACACCACCCAACCCAGTGTTCGCACCACCATAAGGTTCCAGCGCCGACGGATGGTTATGTGTTTCTACTTTGAAGCACGCGTGGAAGGTATCGTTGAACTTAACCACACCTGCATTGTCTTTGAAAACGCTGACGCACATATCATCGTCTCCGGCTGCCGCACGAAGCGTCTGCGTGGCCGCGAAGATCGTCTCTTTCAACATGCTTTTGTACTGACGTTGATCCGCCAGCGGCGTGCCATCAGGACCGGGACCTTGATAGTGAATCCGGCCACCAAGTGTCTTGTGACTGCAGTGCTCTGACCAGGTCTGCGCGACGGTTTCCAGTTCGATATCCGTGGGATCGCGACCGAGTTCGCGGAAGTGGTCGCGAATCGTTTGCATCTCGACAAGCGTTAAATACAACTGGCCGGTTTTCGATAGTTGCACAAGCGCCTCGTCACCCAATTCTCGCATCGGAATTGTCTTAAGCGCGAAATCATATTGGCCGCCGACGGCCAAGCGGTCCATGTGCAACGGCCCAACAATGACTTGATCCACCGAATCATTCGACAGGGCACGGCGGCAGATCGTTTGCAATTGCGCATCGGCCAAATCGGGCAGCCAATACTTCCGCATCGTTCGCACGGCATCGACCTGCCAACCGCTGTCGCGAGCGGCGGCAACCGTGCTTTCCGCGACCGGGTCCATCACCCCTGGCTTTGGCATCACATGCACCAGCGTCACGTTGTCGCCCGGCGGTTCGGTCAACGAATCGTCACCCACAATGGCGACGACCGTCCGTTCGGTCACGGAGTCGCTCAGCAGCGTGGCGGCCATCTGCGTGGCGGCTTCGAGGTCAAGCTCGCCCTGCACCAAATATCCTCGTGCAAACGAGACCGACACGTCGCCGAGGCCAAGTTCGCTGATCTGTTCGCTGGTCCGGAGGCCATCGCGGTCGGTGAAACCTTCTGCGGGATAGATGTCGATTTGCCAAAGCGGCATGGTGGATTCAGCCGTGAGAGTCGAGAAAAAACGAACTTTGACGCGGCAATATAGAGACGCAGTCGCTGTCTTCCAACTCACCTTGACTTCGATTGCATCAGGGCAGCCGAGAAATCAGTGGGGAAAACGCCTCATTTTCCGTGATGGAAACCACTAGCCGAAGCGGCATCCTTGCCGTTTTGCAGTGAACGCTAACTGAGAATGACGATTATTCGTCTCGCAAATTTCGCGGATTCCCACTGAGCGGCGAATTCTAGTGCACTCGTCAAAGGTTGACTTCGAACACCTCGTCCGATTCCATTGGACGAGGTGTTTTTTATTTCAACGCCCCGTTTAATGACTGGTCTGGAACTATCATCCGCATCGCGCTAGAGACCGGTTTTTACGTAAATAGCCGACTCGAAAACCGTGTGCTGGCGCACGGCGGCTGTTGAAAGCCGCCAATCCCCAGGCATTAATGGCATAAAGCGGGGCATTGTTTTATTTGTCATCGCGAACACGAATCCAGTGGTCATGAAAGATCATGCCCTGTTCAAACTCGAGCGCAGGCATGTGACATTCGATGCAGCGATCCGTTGCAGAAACGGGACAAGGGGTTTGGTGGTCCTGGCCTTGCCCATGACAGCTTAAACAATCAGCCACGTAATCGGCCTTCGATTTGGCGAGCGAGGATTGGTGCGGATTATGGCAGGTGGTACAGCCCATCTTGCCCTCTGATTTGACGTAACAATCGCTGCGAACCATTCCAACAGGCTGAAAACGCACCAAGGAACTTGGGTACTCGCGTAGTTGCCTTGGTGGAAAATTGACAGGCAAACGATGGCAACTTCCACAGAGCTGCAATTCCGACTCCTGGTCCCAATCGCTACGCCCGATTGAAAACGGCGGCGGCTTTTCTGTGAGTCGAGCTTGCCTTACGTGTTCGCCGCCGGGACCGTGGCATTTTTCGCAATTGACATTGGGAACCAGCTCTAGGATCTCGCTCCCGGAAATCTCGCCTCGGGTTGAATGACAATCGATACAGCCGTGCATCATCTCATCACGGACCGGATTGCCAAACGCTTCCAGGTCCGTTGTTGGTGATTTGCTAGCGTGTCCCGGAGTCAACCCGAAGTCGTTGTGGCTGGCAAACCAAGAGACACGATGTTCGAGGCCGATGGAGCCAGTTTTATCGTCGTCGACTAGTGTAAACATGGTTCTCGCGTTGTGACCCGAGCCAAGGACATACTGCAACGGAAAGCGTTTGTTTTCAGCGCCTTCTAAGCGACTGACCCATAAGCCTTGGTCATCAAGCTCGTAGCGGTATTTTCCATAACCGGGACCCGCGTCCACTGTTTTTCCAGCGAAATGCTCGGCAATCGGTGAATCGACTACCTTGGCAAGCGTCGAGGCATGGCCGGAGGCGCCATGTAGCCGAAAATTCTCTTTATGACATTCTCCGCAAACGTCGCGACCAACGTAGGACGCCGTGTGATCGTTTTTCCCCAAAGCCGCTTTGGATGGATTCGTTGGAACCTGGGCGAACGTGGAGGATTGACCGTTTCCCAAGATCGAAATACATGCAGCGCCCAGGCCAGCAAGGCATAATGCACCGATCAGAAAAGGACGTCTGGTACCATTCACAGGCGACTCATCAGTTTGCGTGGTCGGGTGGACTGAGATCAGGGCTCATCATATCCCCAAAGGCAGTGTCAGCAGGGCAAGTCCGAATGAAAACGTTAACGGAAAAGCAAGCGAGTACCAACGATTGTCTCCCTTACGATAACCTTAGTTGGTTCTTCTCGGATTTTAGTGGCATCTGTCCGGAATGGGGGATTTTTTGAGGCATCTACTCCTGCGTCCAATGGGAGTCCAAAAAGCAGTCTCGGCGGA
>Ga0335396_10005354_pt1 | contig 13332 bp, 8 predicted proteins | sample FRY02_FD_205743 | JGI IMG/M metagenome (GOLD analysis project Ga0335396, IMG submission 205743) | Freshwater microbial communities from Lake Fryxell liftoff mats and glacier meltwater in Antarctica - FRY-02 (spades assembly) (version 2) | ecosystem: Environmental > Aquatic > Freshwater > Ice >... | reverse complement strand
TGATATTTCAAAAAGTAATACTAATCCTGATATTTCAAAAAGTAATACTAACCCTGATATTTCAAAAAGTATTATTGATATTTCAAAAAGTAATACTAATCCTGATATTTCAAAAAGTATTATCGATATTTTAAGAAGTAATACTAAATCTGATATTTCAAAGAGTAATACTAAATCGGATATCTCAAATAGTAAATATGAATCAGCAAATTCAAAGAGTAATACTAAATCGGATATCTCAAATAGTGATTACAAATCAGCCAATTCAAAGAGTAATACTAACACAGATATCACAAAAAGTGATTACAAATCAGCAAAATCAAGAAGTAATACTAAATCGGATATTTCAAATAGTAAATATGAATCAGCCAATTCAAAGAGTAATACTACCCCAGATATTTCAAATAGTAAATATGAATCAGCCAATTCAAAGAGTAATACTAAATCGGATATCTCAAATAGTGATTACAAATCAGCAAATTCAAAGAGTAATACTAAATCGGATATCACAAAAAGTGATTACAAATCAGCCAATTCAAAGAGTAATACTACCACAGATATCACAAAAAGTGATTACAAATCAGCCAATTCAAAGAGTAATACTACCACAGATATTTCAAAAAGTGATTATAAATCAGCAAATTCAAAGAGTAATACTAACACAGATATTTCAAATAGTAAATATGAATCAGCAAATTCAAATAGTAATACTAATTCGGATATCACAAAAAGTGATTACAAATCAGCCAATTCAAAGAGTAATACTAACACAGATATTTCAAAAAGTGATTATAAATCAGCAAATTCAAAGAGTAATACTAACACAGATATTTCAAATAGTGATTACAAATCAGCCAATTCAAGAAGTAATACTAACCCAGATATTTCAAGAAGTGATTACAAATCAGCCAATTCAAGAAGTAATACTAACCCAGATATTTCAAGAAGTGATTACAAATCAGCCAATTCAAGAAGTAATACTAACCCGGGTATTTCAAGAAGTGATTATGAACAAACAAATACAAAAATTAATAATAAACAATATCTCTCAAAAAGTGATTATAAACCAGATATTTCAAGAGGTTATACTAACCAATATCTCTCAAAAACTGAAGATATTAAGAAAAACACTTTCAAATAAAAAACTTAATAAAAGCAATTATGAAGATGATAAAAATGAAGTTTCAAAAAGTTATATCGCGATGAATAAAAACATTATAGACAATCTAAAAATATTAGTAGAGTATGAAAATATTAATAATAACTATTTTTTAGCCAGAGCATATACAAATGCTATTAGTTCTATAGAATTGATAGACTTTTCTATTAATAATATTGAAGATATAAAAAAAGTAGATAATATTGGTATTAAAGTAAGAAATATAATTTTAGAACTTCTTAATACTGGTAAAATTTTAAATGTAGAAAAAGCATTAAAAGATGATAGATATATTTTTTATAAAAGTTTTATTATATAGAGTATAATGAATAAGATTTGCCCAGAAGGAAAAGTATTAAACCCGATTACTGGAAGATGTATAAATATAAAACCTGATAAACCTGTTAAAGCTGTTAAAGTTGATAAACCTGTCAATCTTGTTAAACCTGTTAAACCTGTTAAAGCTGATAAACCTGTTAAAGTTGATAAACCTGTCAATCTTGTTAAACCTGTTAAACCTATTAAACCTGTTAAAGCTGATAAACCTGTTAAACCTATTAAACCTGTTAAAGCTGATAAACCTGTTAAACCTGTTAAAGCCGATAAAGCAGATAAGGTTTGCCCAGACGGAAAAGTATTAAACCCGATTACTGGAAGATGTATAAATAAAAAAGAGGTTAAACCTATTAAAGAGGTTAAACCTCTTAAAAAAGTTAGTTCGGACAAAAAAGTATTAGAACCGATTGTTAATACACATATAAATGATGTTGAACCAGTTAAAAGCAACAATAATAATTTTGTAGGAAAAATATTAGAAAATGTTGTTAATAAATATGTAAATAAAAAGATAGCAATTGATAATAATAAACTTATAATTGATAATCTTACAATATTAGTAGAATATGAAACACTAAACAATAACATTTTTAAAGCGAGAGCTTATGGTAAGGTTATTAGTTCTATTGAAATGATAGACTTTCAAATTAATAATATCGAAGATATAAAAAAAATAAACGGTGTGGGTGTTAAAATAGAAAGTAAAATATTGGAACTTCTTACTACGGGAAAAATATTAATTGTTGAAAAAGCATTAAAAGATCCTTATTATATTTTACACAAACAATTAAAAAAAATATATGGAGTTGGCAATGTAAAAATAAAAGAATTAATGACAAAAATAATGTATTTTGAAGAATTAAAAAATAGACCCGAACTTCTAAATGATAAGCAAAAGATAGGACTAAAATACTATGATGATATTAATTCGAGAATACCAATTAATGAAGTAAAAAATCATTATATTGTTATTGATAAAATATTTAAAACCATTTATAACAATATAGATTTTGAAATTGTTGGAAGTTATAGAAGAAAAAACAAAGATATGGGAGATATTGATATATTGATAAAAAATACTAATAATATAGATCTAAAAGTATTAATAACCGAATTAAAAAATAAAGGATATATTATTGAAACACTTGCTGATGGAAAAACTAAATTTATGGGATTATGTAAGTTATCTCCAAACACACCAGCAAGAAGAATTGATATATTAATTGCTGACACATCAACATATTATTTCGCATTATTATATTTCACAGGTTCTTTCGCATTTAATATATATATGAGGAAGGAAGCATTAAAGCAAAATATTTCATTGTCTGAATATGGATTTAAAGATAAAGATAATAAACTTATAGATACAAGTGAAATAATAAAGTCAGAAGAAGATATTTTTAAATATTTAAAATTACCATATGTACTACCAGAACATAGATAATTGAAATATATAAGGGTATTTTATACATTATACTATAAATGTTTATAACTTATTATACAAACAATAAAGACGCTCGTACAATTTTGTCATATATTTACGACATTTTAAGTAAGGAAAGTCAAGATAATAATTGTGAATGTATTGAAATCGCAAAAGAAACATATAGAGATTATAAAAAAGGTAATATGGATTATATATTTTATCATAAATATATTCCAGAAAATGGAAAATATAAAATAGAAAATATTTCAATAGAACTTGAAGACTTTATGTTAAATGGCAAAATTGCAAGTATCAATTTTGAAACATATTTTTTTATTATAAAGAAATTAACATTAACATCTGATAAAAAAGAAGATATTACACTTTTTGTAGAAAAAGCTATTAACTTTAAACATAAAGAAAAAGCATATAAGTTTATTAATAATTTTGGAGATAAAATAGAAAAAAAAAAGTTATTTATGGGAACGTGGCTTTTTGATTCGGCAATTCCTAAAAGAAATATAGGCACATTATTTTTAAAAGAAGGACAACTTGATAAAATTATAAACCCAATTTTATCTTTCATAGATAAAAAAAAATCCAAAGAAATATACAAAGATTATGTTAAACATGGTATTCCTTATAAAATGAATATATTGTTGCACGGAAGTCCAGGTGTTGGCAAAACTTCATTAATTCATACTATTGCTTCAATATGTGACGCAAGTATATGTAATGTTAATATAAATAACGAATTGAAAGAGGAAGATATGGTAAGGGCATTGGCTAATGTATCAAGTTATGATAAGAGCTCTATTGTTGTTATAGAAGATATTGATTGTATATTTACTGAAAGAAAAAAAGGAGATACTCACAATAATAATTTAACAATGAGTGGATTACTGAATTGTCTGGATGGATTTAATAATCCAGAAGGTCTTATTGTTATAATAACAACGAATTTTCCTGATAAATTAGATAATGCTCTTGTACGTTCGGGCAGAATTGATTTAAATATTGAATTAACGCATTTAGATAAATATCAAGCATCAAATATGTTTAAATCATTCTTTGACAAACCTAACTGTATTTTTGATGTTATATGGGAAAATATTAAAAAATATAAAATTGAACCTTCAACATTTATACAATTTCTTTTCAACAATAGAAAATGTGAAAGTATAGAAGATAATATTACAGAATTATATAAAATATTGGAAAAAGCAAGTATTAAAAACTTTATAAATGATGATTTATATACATAAATAAATATAGTATTAATAAAAGATGGGTAATAGTCCAAGTAAACCTCCGCCAGGAAAACCTACTTTTTCAAATAAGAAACCATCGGAATCTTATTTATTACAATATAGAATAGAAGAATTTACAAATCATAAAAATAATAATGAACATATTCGATATGTACTTATACTTATAGTAATATCATTGTTTTTTATAATAACATTATATAATATTAAACAACTTTTGTTTCATCAAAGCACAAAACTTTCCCCTTATAATTACGGATGATACAATTTGTATCGAATATAATAATACCTTCTTCAAACCCTTTCATTTTTATTAAGTCGTTAATAACTTTTTCAGTTCCATAATATTCGTGTTTTACAACTTCATTATCGTTAAGTTCATGTCCAAATGTTACGCATTCAATATTATTAATTAACACAGTATGCGATGTATCAAGAATATAATTATATATATATTCGCATTCATATTCGCAAATATTACCCAAATCTATTGGAAAAACCCACTCATTTTCTACGTATTTTATAGGGTGGTATGGTGTAATTTTCAAAACTTCACCAAACTTTATCATATCACATTTACCATTATGACATTTCATTTTAATTACACATATAACAGACGCAAAACTTTTATTTGAAGTTAATACCTTATCTCCTTTTTTTAGTTCTTTACATCTTTTTAAAGTTCCATTATACATACTAATTTTACTATTTTCGTGAAAACATCCACTATTAGAATTATTAAATGAATTTCCAAAGTTTATAGAATTATTTAAAATACCAACATCTGTTTTTACATTGTCGCAGTTAATTACATTTAACGAAGGTGTTGGTGGATTCATATTTGAATACATATCGTCTATAATATCACGTTGTTTTATAAATAATTCTCCACCATACCCAATAATGCTCTTATCTTTGAAATTGTTGCTTTTTTGTTGTATATGAGCAAACATTAATGAATATATATAATTTTTTCCCCATTTTTCATAAAATGTATTATTTGAAATAGATAGTTTAACTTGTTCGTTTAAGTCAGTTACAATATTGTGTTCCCATTGATAATTAGTTGTATAATTATCAATTTCATTATTTAAATTATCATACGGATAATTTTTTAAAATAAATTTAAGCAATTCTACAAGTTCTAATCTCATAATTGAATTTTCCAGATCTATATTATAAGTTTCTCCTTTATTTTCGGCATAACCGTCAATACAAATAATTTTATTATTATAAGATTTATATTCAAGACGAATATCTAAAATATTATTTTCTGAATTATTTGTCTCAATTAGAATAACAATATCTTTAGATTGTCCATAATGAATTGTATCAAGGGTAATATAATCTTCATCGTATCCATAAATTTTTTTAATAATAGAGCCATTAACTGGCTTTATCATTAAAATAGCATTACTTCCACAAACTGTACTAATATTTGCTAATGCGTGAATTATAACAGTTCCTACAAATCCAGAATCAGGAATAAACGAAAACGAACCATTACCTATTTTAGCAATATCAACCAATAATTGTGTATCAATCGAATAACCAAATCCAAACGTATATATTGATGGGATAATATATTCGTCTTTCATTTTATTTAAACTATTTTTTAGACTTTCTAAAATGCCTCTTGGTGGAAGTAGATGAGAACTAGGTATTCCGTCTGTTAAGAAAAGTAATGATGATGTTCTGCTGTTATTATAGGAGGTTTTGATGAACTGTTTCAAACCGGTATTTATTCCAGCCCAAACATTTGTACAACCATATGCTTTTAAATTACTCACCAACGACTTTATATATTCTTTATTAAATATTGTAACCGGGATCATATTACATACAATAGTCGCAGTATCCGAGAAAGTAATAATTGAAATACGATCTCCATTTTTCATTGATTCTATAACAGTTCGAATAGCATGTTTTGTAATATCTAATATTGTAAAACCTACATTAACTTGTGATCCGTTTTGTTCAACGGTTGCTTTTGAATTCATTGATGCTGAAACATCAATTACAACTACAATATCCATATTAACAGGGTTAATACCTTGATTTGGTTTTACAGATATTTTAACTAACCTTTCGTCAATACTTTTTTCATATGTATTAATATTCAAATAAATAATATTTTTATCATCAATAATTATTTCATTATCATCTATCATAACAACATCTTGTTGGGGGGACTTTTTAATATATTCAGCGATAGCATCTTTCAAAGAACGATTAAGTTTCAAATGTGTGATTAATAGGCAATTACGTGTAATAGGTGATGTACTACTTGTTTCCAACCATTTTTCAATAGCTGTTTGTTCATAAGAATTTCCTTCATTATCTATAAGAGGGACATTCATAATATTATGTGTAATAGGGCAAATAAAATATTGCGGGGGAGTAGAATAATCCATTTATATTTATTTATTAAAAAAAAATATCAATTTTTTATATAAATAGATATTCGTATTTATATAAAATTATGTCATCAAAACTTACTATTATTATTGATGCAAGAGAAACCGCATTGTATAATGAAATAATTGAAAGAGATTTAGATATATATAAGGAAAAAATAGAGATTATAAAAGAAAATATTGATTTGGGAGATATTCACATTAAGTTTAATGACATATATTATATATTTGAAAGAAAAACTGTTCAGGATCTTCAATCATCTATTCAAGACGGTAGATATAAAGAACAAAAAGCCAGAATGTTATCTTCAACTATTCAAAAAAACATATCTTATATTATAGAGGGAGATGATATAATATCTTCAAAAATATATACTAAAAATAAGGCTATGATACAAGGTGCTTATTTTCACACATTATTTCGCGACAATGTACGTATTTTATTTACAAAAAACACAGACGAAACAGCAACATTATTATTATCACTATGTGTTAAAATTATTGATAATCCTAAAAAGTTTATATGTGAAAATTATACTTCAGATACATCGTATTCGGATTGTATAAAACTAAAGAGAAAAAAAATAGAAAACATTGACCCACATACTTGTTATATAATGCAATTATCCCAGATACCGCATATTTCTAATATAATTGCTAATAATATTTCAAAAACATATCCAAATATGATATATCTTATTAATAATATTAGCAATTCAGAAAATCAAATAAAAGATTTATGTAAAATTGAGGGTATTGGTAAAGAAAAAGCAGGTTATATTATAAAGTTTTTGTTAAACACATGAAAACATTTTATGATTAAGAATGATTTTTGAAAAGGTACGAACTTTATTTACAGTTTTTAAATGTCCTATATTTTGCGTTTCAAATATATTTTCAAGTGTAACGATATTAGGATTTTTAGTCAATTCATTATAATATGTTATTGCTTCATAATAATCTTTAACAAACAATTTATAATTGATTGAAATTTTATATATTTTTTCATTATTATGTTCTAATATGTCTGCAATTATCTTAATAATTTCGCTATATTTATCATTACAACTATCATTATGATAAGTCCATACAATATATTGCCCATCCGATATATATGCATCGCTTACTATTTTCCCAGTTTTACTATTTTTTACTATTTTAATATCTGCTATCATTATACCTTCAGGAACAACTACTTTAGACTTTTTTGCTTTCTTTTTTTCAACAATAGTTGTTATAACAGGTTCTGTTATTTCATTTATATTTTCTTCTTTTTGTAAAATTGCTTTCTTTGCTTTTGATATTTTAACAGGTTTAGGTTCAAAAAGTTTATTAATAAACTCGCTAAATAATAACTCTTTTACCATTAATGATTTAAGACTTTCTAATCTATTTTTTCGCCTTTTATCATCTTGATACATCGGTTTTGTTAATAGATTTTTTTCAATTTCATCCCAATATTCATGGTCTTTGTCATATCCAGGCAATTGATCCAAACATAGAGCATATAATTGTATAATAGGTTTCATAATTTGATTTGTAATATAATGAAGATAATCAGGAATTAGATTATTTGTTTTAATATATTCTGGATTCTCAATTCTATCACCTTGTAGAGAATGTGGATTATTTGTTTTAATATATACAAATGGAATTCTTTCATTTACAACAGGTCTATTACCAGGGTCGCGAGAACCAATTCTATCTGCAAGAACCTTATGAGCAATTTTTGAAGGATCTTTATACGACGCTCTTATGCTTTTCGTAATCACCAATTCATCTATTGATGATTTACCTCCCACAAGATCGGATAATTCTTCTTTTAAGAACTCAATAGATAATTGCAAATCTTGTTTTTCTAATATGATATCAATAACACCACCGTATATTTTTTTTACAATCTGTGCATTATCTCTGCGTTTTAGAACAATCCCCATAGACTTTTGTTTATATTTATTAACATCAGTTTCATAAAGATTACCAACATATCTTTTTTTACTCAATAAAATGAAAGGATATAATGACTTTTCATAATTGAGTTTTTGAGGATGTGGCATAATTTTTGCTATACTTTTTTCAACCTCTTTCCCCATCTTTATAGCATATGGTAAAGCATCTTTTCCTTGAACCTCATTACCTTCTTCATCTTTTAGAGGAAACTTACAGAAAATAGAATCTGTGTCGCCATAAATAACATCAGCATTGTACTCTTCCTCAACAAACTTTTTCGCCAACATAATCATTTCTCGCCCTGTTGCCGTAGTACATGCTGCTATTTCTTTAAGATATATAGAAGATGTTCTCGCACCAATTTGACCATATAACGAATTTGCTGTTACTTTATACGCTTGCTGTAGAGCATCAAAAACATCTTTTTCAAAAGTATTATAAGTGTCTTTAATTGTTTCAACATCTTCTTTTTTTATAATATTTATCTCATTTGTATCTATATTTAATATTTCATATGTATTACAACAATCTTTGCAAATACCATAAACAACATTTCCATTTTTTTCAATAATTGTCTGATATTCTATCTTTTTACGCGTCTTTTTACGTTCTGTAAGAAGCATATCTAAAATATTTGCAATTATTCCTTTACTACCATCTTTATATTGGATAAAAGTACAATCTTTTTCACCAACCTTTTTCTTTTTATCTCCAACACCTTCATATAGGTCATATGATATATTTTTATATTCAATATTAGGGTCTTCTACTCTATATTTTTCGTCAATCAAATAGCAATCGTGAGATAAATTGCAAGAAATCATAGAAGATGGATATAGAGAGCCATAATCAAATACAACAATAGGTTCATTTAAATAAATAGCTTCTTTGGGTTCTAATACAACAGCTCCTTCATATCCATCGTCCAATTCAACAGCATCATCTCTATAAGATTTGATAGTTGGAATTAGAGAATTGTTTTCCATACATTGTTTTGCAATCAATGAAAATATTTTGATACCTTGTCCTCTACGGAATAGAAAGTTAAGAGGAACAAGACATACATTTCCCATACCAATATTGTTTTCTACAATTTTTAACTTATGTATCAATCTATTAATAAGAACACAATCTTGAATACAATATTCGGCAATATCACAACGGTCTTTGCTCGTTCCTTTAAACTTGTCAAAAATTTCTTGTGGCTTAATATCATTTTTCTTATCTCCTAAAAATATTGATGCTACATTATCAAGTTTATAACTATCAAGTTTTTGTTCTCTTTGCATAACTTTCAAAAGATCTATAAGTACAACACCATCCATATCAATATATTTAAGTATATTTTCGCCAAGTGCTGAAGATGATAGTTTTTGTTCAACAAGAGCACATTTGCGTGTTATTAATCTTCCCAGTCCTATTTTAAAGTCTTCTATAATACCGATTTCTTCGCTACGTTCCCATATATATATCATATCAAAACCAAATATATTGTATCCCGTAACAATTTCAGAGTTTAGATTATTCATAAGTTCTTTCCATTTGAATAATAACTCTTTTTCTGTTTTACAAGATATTACATCGCAATCTTTAATTAAATCGCAAGAATTAAGCGTAATGATATTTTTATATATAATCTTATCTGAACCATATACATGAACTGTTGTTCCTATTTGAATAATTTTATCGCCCTCAAGTTGTATCAATGCTTTATCTAACATTTTAGCCAATCGCGATTCTTCAATGTTTAATTCACCAACAGTCATATTAATTTCATCATCATCTTCGTTATTATCAACAAGGTCTTTATTGACAGAAGATGATATTTTATCTAATATACTAATTATTTCCCTCATAATAGGTTTTAATAACTTCGGGATTGAAGAAATATAATTTTCTTTTATTTTATTTTTTGTATAAACCCTATTTATTTTCAAATCAATTGATTCGTCTATAATAACCTCGTCAGTATATATATTCTGTATCCAATAAATAATAAAATCGCTTGTATATTCATATCCAGCCTTGGCAACTAAAGCAAGGTCTTGTGCGACTTTACTATAATTTTTCTTCGCTATAGGAAAGTCTCCGTGACTACTCGTACATTCAATATCAAAAGATGTTATTAAAATTGGTGCTATTTTATTAACTTCAATTGGTAATACATCTTTATGATTAACTATAATATTATAATCGCATCTGCTGATATCATCGCCAATTTTAAATTTTGAAATACGAACCCAACTACAAGGTTTTATATTTTGATTATGAATATATTTAAGAAATGGGTCAATATTACTTTCGTATAATTTAAAGTCTTCTTTTTCGAGAGTTTTAAAATAATATTTAAGATTATTGAATAACTTCAATGACTTAACAGAAACTTTAATAAAACGAAATATTTTATTATTTGTAAATCCCCAAAAGTCTTTCTTTCTAACTATCGTAATATCCTTCAAATGTGATTCTAAATTTTTAGGAATAATTTTCTTTTCATAAGAACTTTTTAAATATTTCGCAATATATTTACTATTCATAATATTATCTTTAAAAGCGTCAACCTTTGCATTAAATGACGAATCACTTAATTTTTCCCATGATTCGGGCGGTTTAATATAAAAGAATGGAATAAATTTATTCACTGTAACGCAAACAGTTGCACTGTTTTCACATGTTCCATAAATAATGATTGAATACAACTCATCAGGATCTTTCTCTTTATATCTATCGCTTTCTGGAACATAAATATCTGTTATTTGAAATTCTAAAATATCTTTATTTGGAATAATAGGTTCATGTTGTATGCGAGGAAATTCCATTATAATTAATTATAATGAGTGTTTTTTTAAATAATAAAAACATAATAATCAATTTTTTAAATTATTATAATTGGTAGAGTAATGGATATAGGAATAGAAGGATTAATAATAATAATTATATCTATATTTGGGGTATATTATGTATATAATAATTATTTAGAGAATGGGTTGATAAAAGTAAAAAGTAAGATTGATAATGAAGAATATACAGTACAAATAAAAGATGATTCAGCTGAAGCGGCAGACCTAATAGCAAAAATAAGACAAAAGTTGGTTATTCTTATGGAACATTTACAGAAGTCATTCAGTTCAAATGATATTAGAATTGAAATGTTGAAAAAAAACTTTAAACCAGATAGACTAAAAGAAGGTATTGATACACCTGGTTATACGAGTTATTCTGTAAATAAAGGAGAACAAATTGTATTATGTTTAAGAAATAAAGATAAATTAGTCGATATTAACACTATGTTATTTGTTGTATTGCACGAGTTTGCACATTTAGCTACAGTTTCTATAGGGCATACAGAAGAATTCTGGGATAACTTTAGATGGATACTTGAAGAATCTATAAATATAGGTATATATATTAAACAAGACTTTAAAACTAATAACGTTGAATATTGCGGTATGTCAATAACATCAACACCTCTTGAACAATAAAATATTATATAAGATATTGATAAAAATATATATATATATTATATTATGAGTAAAATAATTATATATAATAATAATCATCAACAATTTGAAATGTTTTTATTTCTAATTTTTTCACTTATGTATTTTAACAAACAGACTTTGAATATGATAAAGTCTGATTTAATAAAAAGAAAATTTAATCAATATACGAATTGGAACTTATTAATGATATTAGTAAATTATATATTAAATAATTGTTTTAATATCCATAATATATTAATATCAAAATTTATAGCACATAATTCATTACAAGTTATGTTATTATTTCATGGTTTTTTATTATATGATAAAAGGATTTTATTTTTAACAATTGATACTACGCCATTTTTATTGAAATATACTTTTAATGATACTTTTTCAAATCAATCATTAATAAAGTTTGAATATTTTTTATGTAATATAATTATACATATTATTCCTTTATATTACCAAGCTAATATATTGATAAATTATAATTCATATGATAATACTACACACATATATATGTACACTATTTTATTAAAGTTTATGTGGATATTAAATGTTTTTGGTAATTTTGATATAACATCAATATATGTTCCTTCTTTTAATTTATGTAATGTAAAATTCATAAATGCGATTATATTAAGCGACTATATAATAGATAGAGTTTTAACTAAAATATCATATTAATAAAAATTTAAAAAGAGTAGTTTTATTTTTCTAATATATACACAGTGCTATTCATTAAGTTTTAAAATTGTTATTAATGAAAAATGAGTACATAATTAAATATTTATAAAGTTTTAATAAGTTTTGATAAAATGAAGAAAATAAAAAGATTATGTACTCATTTTTCATTATGTAGTATAATATATCAAATATTTATAAAAGTTGTTATTAAGTTAATCAATTATATTCAGTATTATAATTAATATAACTCGAATACTTCTGAAAATTTAAAAGAATTAAATAAAAAAATGATTGTAAAAAAATAAAAATATTAGCATAGAACTTATGAACTTGCAAAAAAAATAAATAAAATATATTGATTTATTTTGCGGATTAGGTGCTTTTCATACAGCATTTAATAGAAATAATATTCATCAAAATGATATTAAATATACTTGTGTTTTAGCTTGCGATATTGATAAAGATGTTATAAAAATATATGAAGAAAATTATGGAATAAAACCAGAAGGAGATATTAATTCAATTAATATTGATACTATACCTGATTTTGATATATTATGTGCTGGATTTCCATGCCAACCATTTAGTATAGCAGGTAATC
>Ga0335396_10005352_pt1 | contig 13338 bp, 9 predicted proteins | sample FRY02_FD_205743 | JGI IMG/M metagenome (GOLD analysis project Ga0335396, IMG submission 205743) | Freshwater microbial communities from Lake Fryxell liftoff mats and glacier meltwater in Antarctica - FRY-02 (spades assembly) (version 2) | ecosystem: Environmental > Aquatic > Freshwater > Ice >... | reverse complement strand
AACAAAGAGCAGAAGGATAAATACATTCCAAAACTGGCAACCGGCGAATGGAAAGCTTCCTATTGCCTGACCGAGCCAAATTCAGGTTCTGATGCTAACTCAGGAAGGACAAAAGCTGTACTTAATTCAGAAGGCACACACTACCTAATCACTGGTCAGAAAATGTGGATTACCAATGGTGGTTTTGCTGATATATTCATTGTATTTGCGAAAATTGGGGAGGATAAAAACCTGTCTGCATTCATCGTAGAAAAAGATTTCGGTGGAATCAGTATGAATCCTGAGGAACATAAACTGGGAATTAAAGGATCATCAACAAGGCAGGTATTTTTCACTGACTGCCCGGTCCCGGTTGCAAATCTGCTTTCAGAGCGTGAGAATGGTTTTAAAATAGCTGTAAATATTTTGAATATCGGCCGTATTAAACTTGGTGTTGCAGCTATTGGCTCTTCCAGAAAGGTTTTGAATCAGGCGATAAATTATTCAAATGAACGTGTACAGTTCGGTTTGCCAATTTCCAAGTTCGGTGCTATTCGATATAAACTTGCCGAAATGGCTACGCGTAATTTTGCTCTTGAAAGTGCCTCTTACCGTGCCGGACAGAATATTGATGATGCATATGATGTTTTGGTAGCTGAAGGTATGGAGCCTTCGCAAGCCAAACTAAAATCTACTGAGCAATTCGCTATAGAATGTGCAATTATTAAGGTCTGGGGTTCAGAAGTTCTGGATTATATTGTGGATGAAGGTCTGCAAATTTATGGTGGTATGGGTTATTCTGCAGAGGCACCGATGGAACGCGCTTATCGCGATAGCCGTATTAATAGGATATTTGAGGGAACCAATGAGATCAACAGGATACTTATTCTGGATATGCTCCTGAAGCGTGCCATGAAAGGTGAACTAGATTTGATGACCCCTGCACAAGCAGTTGCCGCTGAATTAATGTCAATTCCTGATTTTGCTGAAGAAGATAATTCACTCTTTGCAGCAGAGAAGCGCCAGTTGGCGAACCTGAAAAAGGCCGGTTTGATGATAGCGGGTGCCGCAGTTCAGAAATTGATGATGACCCTGTCAAAAGAGCAGGAGATTCTGATGAATATTGCTGACATAATCGGTTATATCTATGTTGCCGAATCAACAATACTCCGAGTTGAAAAACTGGTGAAATTAAGGGGTGAAGAAGCCTGCACTGGGCAACTGGATATGATGCGGATTTACCTTTATCAAACAGGGGACAAAGTTGCAGTTGCTGGTAAGGAAGCACTGTATTCATTCGCTGAAGGTGATGAATTACGTATGATGCTGGTCGGGCTGAGGCGTTTTACCAAATCAGAGCCCTTCAATATCAAGGAAACAAGACAACGTGTCGCAAAGCAATTGATTGAGGCAAATAAGTATTGTTACTAAATTAAATTTTATGATATCTACAGATTTTAACAAAATATGACAAAATGTAAACTATTCGGAAGATTTCTGGCAAACTCTTTGAATGTAAATATCGTATATATGATTGCTGAATTAAGCAATTTAATGTTAAAGCGTTATGAAATTAAATAATTTAATCACTATTGCAACTCTTGAAATGTCCGGACTGATTGACAAATTAAAAGCCCTAAAAGAGAAGCTTCAGGATTGTCTTCCTGATCTTAATCCTCAGGAATCAAGTAAAAAGCAGCTAATCTATATACCCTTACGTGTTTCTGACCAAGGCAAGCCAAAGAAAAATTCTTAATGTCAAATAAAATGATTGATGATGAATAAAGAGATGAACACTGTTGAAGAAATTCAAAATGCCTATATAGATTATGTATTAACTAAGGGCATGAAACCTGCCTCTGTATATGTCTTTGCTAAAGAAAATAACATAAGCGAAGAGGATTTCTATAATCTATATTCTTCCTTTGAAGGAATTGAAGATTCGGTATGGACCGGGCTTTGCAAAAGAGCAATGACTGAAGTTCAAAATCAGGAAATATGGGAGCAATATTCTTCACGTGAGAAGACTCTTGCATTTTTTTATGCACTTATTGAGTTGTTGAAGAGCAAGCGGAGTTTTGTGTTGTATAGTTTGAAACAATCGGGACAAACAATCGGAACTCCCTCTATTTTAAAGGGCGTTAAAATTCTTTTTGAAGGATTTGCCTCTGGCCTGATAGAACAGGGTGTAGAGTCAGGAGAGCTGGCAAACAGGCGATTTCTGACCTCGAAATATAAAGATGCGCTTTGGATTCAATTTGGTGTTATTCTGAATTTTTGGGTTAAAGACAATAGCCCAGGTTTTGAAAAGACTGATGAAGCAATTGAAAAAGGAATCAATGTTACTTTCGATCTATTTGGCAAATCACCTCTGGATAGTTTGTTTGATTATGGGAAGTTCATGATGAATAATGGCGGCATGAAACCAAATGTCAAATTTTAAATATCCACTCTAAAAATTAGAATTTTAACTAGTAAATGAAAGAACAAGACAGTATTCCGACTTCAAAAACAGAGCGATCAGCAAAATTTGTCAAAACAGGTCTTAAAGTTGGCGGAAATTATATTAAACACTATTCCAAAAAACTATTTAATCCTTCACTAAGTAAAGATGAATTAAATCTCGATAATGCCACTGACATTTACGCATCTCTAAGTGAGCTAAAGGGAAGTGCCCTTAAGGTAGCCCAGATGCTCAGTATGGATAAAAATATTTTGCCTAAAGCCTATGTAGATCAGTTTTCACTCTCTCAATATAATGCTCCGCCATTATCAGGACCACTGATAGTTAGAACCTTCAGTAAATATTTTGGTAAAGCCCCGTCTGAAATCTACGATGAATTTAATATTAGGTCGACAAATGCCGCTTCAATCGGACAGGTTCATCAGGCTAGCTTAAATGGAAAGAAGTTAGCTGTTAAAATTCAATATCCCGGGGTTGGTGATAGCATATCCTCAGATCTGAAAATGGTAAAGCCTTTTGCATTCCGTTTATTGGGAATGAGTCAAAAAGAACTGGAAGTTTATATGACTGAAGTAGAAGATCGATTACTTGAAGAAACAGATTATGATCTCGAAATAAAGCGATCCATTGAGTTTTCAGAAGCTTGCAGAGATATAGCCAATGTCGTTTTTCCCACTTATTATCCTGAGTTGTCGTCCAAACGGATCATCACCATGGATTGGATTGAGGGTCAGCACATGAAAGAATTTATGAATACTAATCCTTCCCAGGAACTCAGAAATAAAATTGGGCAAGCACTTTGGGATTTTTATAATTTTCAGCAACACGAGTTAAGGGCAGTACATGCAGATCCTCACCCGGGAAATTTTTTGATCACCCCTGATGGAAAACTTGGAATTATTGATTTTGGATGTATTAAAGAATTGCCGGATGATTTTTACTATCCATTCTTTTCACTGACCTCTACTGATATGTTAAAAGATAAAGGAATGACAATAAAGGCATTTCGTCAGTTGGAGATGATTAGGGAAAATGATGATGAGGCACAGATTGAATTTTTTTATCGACTTTATAAGGAAATGATCGAATTGTTTGCCCAACCTTACATGTCAAATACATTTGATTTTAGCCAGGCTGGATTTTTTGATAAGCTCTATTCTTTTGGAGAGAAGGTTGCTCAAATGCCTGAATTTAAACAAGCTAGGGGCGTAAAGCACTTTATTTATGTTAACAGGACAAACTTTGGTTTGTATAATATGCTTCAGAATCTAGGTGCAGAAGTAAGAACGGATACCTGGTATCCCCATTTGGAGGTGGCTGTTTAAGTCAAATAACCATATATTTATCCTTAATTTATGTCTTTGGATTTGATTCGGATCTCATAAACTAAATTATTTTGTTAAAAAATGTTAATCCTTACTTTTTAACGTTTAAAAGGATAAATTTGCTGCAATATGAAAATTCACCTATTACTATTCTCTTTTGTCATGGTGCTTGGATTAAGCTCATGTCTAAAAGATGATTACGTTGATCCAACGGTTCAGGCTCAAAAGGACGATGCAACAATTGTTAAATTTATAGCAGACAATAAAATAACTGCCATAAAGCATTCCAGTGGCTTATATTATCAAATTATACAATCAGGCGCTGGAAATATCACCTATTCAGCTAACACTACGGTTTTGGCTAATTATACCGGTAGATTATTATCAGGACAAGTTTTTGATAAATCAGCTACCCAACCAGTAGCTTTTAAACTTGGACAGGTTATTGTTGGCTGGCAGATTGGAGTTCCCCTGATTCAAAAGGGAGGTAAGATTAGACTTATCATTCCTTCAGGTTATGGATATGGTCCCCAGGGATCAGGGCAGATCCCTGCAAATTCGGTACTCGATTTTGATATCGAACTGGTGGATGTTCAAAATTAAAAATACAAAATGAAGCATTTTTTTAGATATGCCCTTGCACTTATTTTTTTGTCGAGCATCCTTGTTTCCTGTGTTAAGGAGTATGAGACTATAGATGTTATTGATGATCGGAATGTAAAGGATTACATACAGCAAAATAAATTATCCGTACAGGAATATAATGGTACAGGTGTTTATTACCAGGTTGTTAGTCCTGGACTTGGTCCTGAAGTTCAGTATTCAGAACTCACTCCTGCAATCCTTACTATCCGATCATTGGATGGCAAATATGTATCTGCTGATACCTTCAGTAGTGGTAACAGGTATTATAATTACTTAGGATATTTTAATCCCGAAGCAGTACGAGTTGGTATTAAAGAGGTCTTGAAAAAATCGAATGGAACACTCAGAGTAATTGTTCCCTCACGTTTGGCCTTTGGGAGAAATGGAAATTCACAAATACCGGGTAATGCTTCCCTTGACATTGTTGTTAGTGTTCTTGATAAAAGCAGAATACCACAATATGATGATTTTACCATCATAAAATACCTTGAAAAAAATGCAATGACAGGTTTTTCTAAAACAAGCAGCGGAATTTATTATAAAATTGGTCAGCAAGGAACAGGTAGCCCAATAACTATAGATTCAACGGTTGTTGCAAATTATACTGGTAAACTTTTGAATGGTACTATATTTGACCGGTCGGTTGCAGGAAGCGAGGCAACTTTTAAGCTTTCTTCAGTCATTAAAGGATGGCAACTAGCTATTCCCCTGATCAACCAAGGTGGAAATATTCGAATGATTATTCCTTCAACACTCGCCTATGGTTTTGTGGGAAGTTCCCCGGCAATACCGGCTTTCTCTTGCTTAGATTTTGAAGTTAATGTTACCGATGTAAAGTAACTCCATTGCTGTAATCTGAAAAGCTTTAGCAGTTAATTTTATTACTTTTCGAAGAGACAAACCTATAAGTGCAAATTATCGTTTGCAAGAACTAAGGCCCGTAATGAACAGATCCATTGTTAGTCCGGACCCCGATCCGTTGTCAGTCCTGCAACCTTTCTATTACCAATAAAGCGCTAATGTTTTTATACATCATAATCTGCAGGGCATCCAAAACTGAGGAATCTGGGCTAACTGAATAAATCGAAGCGGATTTATTCAGGAAAATATTGCTTACTGTTTTCATAATCAGATAGTATAGGTAAATAAATATAGTAAAATATTCAATTATTAGCATCTTGAAATTTTGGTAATTAAATAGGTAAAAACCAGAGTTAGATACAATGAATGTTAAACTAATACGGTTAAAATTGGTCAGACAAAGCTTTGGAGCCAATTAATTTGCTTATTGAAAGCAATACCTGTGTATTATAGGTCGGTTCAGCCCTTTCCTTAGGTTAGTTCCGGCCAGAAATAGCGTTCCCTTTCAAATTACCAGCAGCCGGAAGCTACCTCCTGCGGCAAGGTTTATTTTACCCAAAGCGGTATTTTATAGGGAGAAGCAGCCCGACAAAAGATCCAAAGCCATTTGAAATAAACCCGGGTGGCAGCTGTAGCTTTTGGCAATTGAATTTCATGATATCTTTTAAATATGCTGCAAAAACTACTGCAGAACACGGGAAGGCGCGACCAAAGAAGCACTGACCTTGCTTTCTAAAATAAATGAAAATTATTCAATTCAAACTTACCCCAGCAAGATTTTATATCAAACTCACGTTAAAGGGCTTCTTTTCGGAATTATGAATGATTTATTTTCATTATTCATTGCCAGAATTCTATATTTCTAATAATAATCTTACATGAAAATGATCAATAAAGTCAATTCTATGCACGTTATTTGCTGAAAGATTCAATTTTATTTTAAAAGGGAAATGCCTTAGGGTATTCTGAGGGAGCTTTAATAGATATGAGCGGTAAAACCATTTTAGTTTGGTTTAGAAAAGATTTACGGATTCACGATAATGAGATTTTAACAGAGGCAGTCCGTAAGGGTGACAGGATCGTACCTGTTTATTGTTTTGATCCCCGTCAGTTTGAAATGACCTCATTCCAGACCAGAAAAACCGGTCTGATACGTACCCGTTTTTTATTGGAAAGTGTAGCTGATCTCCGCGACTCTTTTAAAAAGGCCGGTGGCGACCTGATTATTAAGATTGGCAAACCTGAAATTATACTTCCAGAACTTGTTTCTAAATATCAGGTCAATGAAGTCTATCATCACCGGGAAGTAGCATCTGAAGAAACCCGGGTCTCTGCCGATGTGGAGAATGCACTTTGGAAGTTAAAAATCAATCTAAAACATTTTATCGGCCATACCCTGTATCACAAGGAAGACCTTCCTTTTCCGATCAATATTATCCCCGATATCTTTACCAGTTTCCGTAAGAAAGTTGAACGTGATGCCTCTGTAAGACCTTGTCACGAAACACCTAGGATTATGAATTTTCCTGAAAATCTTGAAAGCAGCACACTACCTAGTCTATCTGATTTCGGATTTGAAGAACATGTACCTGCTGATATCCGGTCTGTAATGAAATTCTATGGTGGAGAAACCGAAGCTTTGAAGCGAATGCAGGATTATTTCTGGGGTACTAACGCTGTTCAGAGTTATAAGCAAACTCGTAATGGGCTCCTAGGTTCTGATTATTCCTCTAAATTTTCAGCATGGATTGCTCTGGGATGCCTTTCACCAAGGGAAGTTTATTGGGAGATACAAAAATATGATCATAATAATGGCACAAGTGATTCCACCTACAGCCTATATCTTGAGTTATTATGGCGTGATTATTTCCGCTTTATGTTTAAAAAATACGGAAATAAGTTTTTTCAGAAAATTGGATTCAAGGGTGTTGCTCCTGAAGAAAGCGAGAATCAGCAGGAACTTTTCGAACTATGGAAAAATGCAGAAACGGGAATTCCATTTATCGATGCCAATATGAGAGAACTGAATGCAACCGGCTTCATGAGCAATAGGGGTCGTCAGAATGTGGCTAGTTTTTTGGTAAAGGATTTGAAGGTAAACTGGATGTGGGGAGCTTCTTATTTTGAAGAAAAGTTGATTGATTATTGTCCTGCGAATAACTGGGGAAATTGGGCTTATATTGCCGGTGTGGGTAATGACCCAAGAGAATATAGGTATTTCAATGTGCTAAAGCAGGCCATGGAGTATGATCTGGATGGGGAATACGTTAGGTTATGGATTCCTGAACTTTCAAAAGTAGATGGTCCTTTTGTTCATCAGCCATGGAACTTATCTACAGCTAAAAGATCTGAATATCAATTGATAAACTATCTGGTAGCACCCCAGTATGCACCCGAATGGATAGCTGAAAAATCAAAAGACAAATAAAAACCAATCCTGTCCGGGCATAGTAGGGTATATTCACAATATCTAAATTAGGGCTTCTCAATAAGTTGTTTTAGTTAAATTAGAAATAAGAGCCCCACCTTTAACCTTGCCTCGCTCTCCGAGTCCTTTGGACTATAGCCCTACCGTGTTCTCATATCTTTATTCAAGTTGGAGTTTAATCAATTACAAGGGGCGCAAGGGGCTTCAGCCTTTTTCTCCAATGAAATATGAATAGGCTTTAGCCGAAATTGGAGTAAAATTTCATCTTTTGGGCTAAGGCCCATTCAAAAACCATCAAATACCTCTAGTTAAAGCTGGAGGCAATTAATTATTCCCGATTTTGCATCTAGATTATATTAGAAAAATATTTGTGAGTAAACGGTAGCTCTATTGCCGGGAAGAACAATTTGTTATTCACCAGTTTTTATTGTTTTTAAAGGTGTTCATGCTTTCGCCGCTTGAGGGCGGCTCAGGTTTGAAGACCAAAAGAAATACCGCACCTGCGGGATTCAATCTGTAAACTTTTTTCAGGACGAGTCACATAGAACAGTCCTTCGCACTAACTTTGGAAGCATTCCCGAAGTTGCGTGACAACGGCGGCGTTTTGTTTCTTTTCTGCTGCAGGAAAAGAAAAAGAAGACCTATTAATATTATTTGTCTAGTGAAGAATTAAATTTCACCTTACTACAATGAATAAAATCTTACGAATATGGCTATTAAGTCTTATTTCGACAGGTTTCCTAAACATTTTTTCTTAATTTTAGGCGCGGATGTGATGTGCTTTAGTGTATGCCCCTAATTTCAAATTAGCATACACTTTTACACGATTCTATGCTTAAAATCTTATTTTTGTGTCGCAAACACTTTGTTTTTAAAATGAAAAATTTATCATACCTCAATAACGCGAATTCTGCTTATATCGATTCTATCTATCAGCTATACAAAGAAGATCCTGCTTCAGTCGAATTTGGATGGCAGAAATTCTTTGAAGGATTTGATTTTGGCCGAGGTTCGGATGCAGGAGTTGTAAGTGCTGAAACACCTGATCATTTTTTAAAAGAGATTAAGGTGTTAAATCTCATCAACGGCTACAGACAACGGGGGCATTTATTTACCAAAACAAATCCTGTTCAAGAACGCAGATCTTATTTCCCGGGTAAAGAACTTTCAACCTTTAGTCTTGATAATAATGATCTGGAAACTGTGTTTAGTTCAGGGATTGAAGTAGGTATCGGCCCCGCAAAATTAAAAGATATCTTGGCACTTCTTGAGCAAACCTATTGTCAATCAATAGGTGTTGAATATAAGTATGTCAGGAACCCTGAAAAACTGAAATGGTTTGAACAAAGAATGGAATCTGAGCGTAACACGCCAAATTTCAGTATTGAAACCAAAAAGGGAATTCTGAAAAAACTGAATGAAGCTGTTGTTTTCGAGAATTTTCTAGGAACCAAATTCTTAGGTCAGAAGCGATTCTCACTAGAAGGCGCAGAGACGGTTATTCCGGCATTGGATTTTGTTATAAATAAAGGAGCTGAATTAGGAATCGACGAGTTTGTGATTGGTATGGCTCATCGTGGGCGTTTGAATATTCTTGCCAATATTATGTATAAAACTTACAAGGATATATTTTCCGAGTTTGAAGGTAAGGGCTTTGATGCAAATACTCCGTATGGTGGGGATGTAAAGTATCACTTGGGATATTCAACTGATATTGAGACCGCTTCGGGTAAGAGGGTTCATCTAAGCCTATGCCCTAATCCATCACACCTTGAGACTGTAGATTCTGTTGTGCAGGGAATGGTTCGTTCCAAAATCGATTTCAAATATGAAGGAGATTATAAGCGTATTGCTCCAATCTTGATTCATGGTGACGCATCACTTGCCGGGCAGGGGATAACCTATGAAGTTTTACAGATGGCTAAACTTGATGGTTATAAAACGGGTGGAAGTATTCATCTTGTGATTAATAACCAAGTAGGTTTTACCACAAATTATAAAGATGCACGATCTTCAACATATTGTACAGATTTGGCGAAAGTTACCCTATCTCCGGTATTTCATGTTAATGGTGATGATGTAGAAGCCATAGTCTATGCGATCAATATGGCAGTAGAATATCGTCAGAAATACCATAATGATGTATTTATAGATATTTTATGCTACCGCCGTTACGGTCATAATGAGGCGGATGAACCTAAATTCACGCAACCGCTATTATATAAAGCGATTGAAAAACACCCAAATCCTAGGGAGATTTATAATCAGAAATTATTAGACCAAGGTAGTGTTGATGTAAATCTGGCTAAGGAGATGGAAAAAAACTTCCGCGCTTTACTTCAGGATAGATTGAATGAGGCTAAAGAAGATCAAACTTATTCAGCCGTCCATCAAATACTCGGCGGTTCATGGACCGGCTTGCAACTGGCGAAACCCGGTGCTCTAACAGAGCCGGTAAGTACAAAAGTACCTGCAGAGAATATCCTTTCCATTGCAAAAGAAATAAGCACCTTGCCCGGCGATAAGAAGTTTTTCAAGAAAATTGAAAAGCTTTTTGAAGAGCGAAGAAAGATGTCGGAAACCAAAGTATTCGACTGGGCTATGGGTGAGTTGATCGCCTATGGAACGTTGTTACAGGAGGGTTTTAGAGTGCGTGTGAGTGGACAGGACGTAGAGCGTGGCACATTCTCCCACAGACATGCAGTTATCACACTTGAAGATTCTGCAGAAGAATACATACCATTAGCTATGCTCGATAATGGAACTGCTAAGTTTGAAATATATAATTCCCACTTATCTGAGTATGGAGTTTTGGGTTTTGAATATGGTTATGCACTCGCAAATCCAATGGCTCTAATCATATGGGAAGCGCAGTTTGGTGATTTCGTGAATGGTGCTCAGATTGTAATTGATCAATTTATAACCAGCGCAGAAACTAAATGGCAGCGATCAAATGGTTTAGTGATGCTTCTTCCCCATGGTTTTGAGGGACAAGGTCCTGAACATTCTTCCGGGAGAATTGAGCGTTTCCTCGAAGCTTGTGCCGATGAGAATATACAAGTTGCCAATTGTACCACACCAGCGAACTTTTTCCATGTTTTGCGCAGGCAATTAAAACGGAATTTCCGCAAACCTCTGGTTGTTTTTACACCAAAGAGCCTACTTAGAAGCGCACAATGCGTAAGCAAACTTGAAGAATTTACTGATGGACGTTTCAAGGAGTTAATTGATGATACTTATGTGAAGGCAGCTGATGTAAAAAGGGTATTGTTCTGCAGTGGTAAGATTTATTATGATCTCCTTGAAAAACAGCAGACAGATAAAATTAAAGATATTGCGATTGTTCGTTTGGAGCAATTATATCCTTTGCCTTTTGACCAGATTGAAGCAGTTAGAAGCAAGTACAAGAATGCGAATGACCATGTTTGGGTACAGGAAGAACCTGAGAATATGGGTCCATGGCCTTATATTTCAAGAAAGTTCCGTAAATCAGTCATAAATTTTGATTTGGTATCACGTAATGAAAGTAGCAGTACTGCAACCGGTTATACCAAACTGCATATTGCTCAACAATTGTATATTATTGCCACTGCATTTAAAGCTAAGGCTGCAGGTTCTGAGTTAAAAAAACGGGTAGAAAAAACAGCAAAGAAAGTTGTTGATATTGACTAATAGTATTAAGAAAAACCATTATGAGTTTAGTGATCAAAGTTCCATCAGTAGGTGAATCTATTTCCGAAGTTACATTGTCCCAATGGATCAAAAAAGACGGTGATTATGTTGAAATGGATGAAATCATTGCGGAGTTGGAATCTGATAAAGCAACATTTGAGCTTACAGCAGAGAAAGCCGGAATTTTAAAAACCATTGCAAAGGAAGGCGATACACTTGAGATCGGATCACCGGTATGCAGTATTGAGGAAGGCGGAAGTCCGGTTGCCGGTAAACCGGAAGTTGAGGCTCCTAAGACACAACAAAGTGTGGCAGTAAAAGTAGAAGACAGCAAAGCAAGTACCTATGCTTCCGGAGCTCCATCCCCCTCAGCTGCTAAGATATTAGCTGAAAAAGCTATAAACCCTGCTGAAGTGAATGGTAGCGGAGTAGGAGGGAGACTGACAAAGGAAGATGCTCAGAATGCAGCACCATCAGCTAAAACTGAAAGTCCTGCAGCAAAACCCGCCACCGCCGCTCCTGTGGTAAAAGCCGCCGTTGGTTCAAGACAAGAAAGACGTGAAAAAATGTCTTCGTTGCGTAAAACCGTTGCTAAAAGATTGGTTGCAGTTAAAAATGAAACAGCTATGCTAACTACTTTTAATGAAGTAGATATGCAGCCAATTATGGAATTGCGTGCCAAATACAAAGATAAATTTAAAGAAAAGTACGGTGTTGGTTTAGGCTTCATGTCTTTCTTTACCAAGGCAGTTTGTGAAGCTTTGAAAGATTTCCCAACGGTTAATGCTCGTATTGAAGGTGAAGAAATTGTATTCAATGATTTTGTAGATATATCAATAGCAGTGTCTGCACCAAAGGGTTTAGTTGTTCCGGTAATCCGAAATGCTGAATCGAAGTCTCTTGCCGAAATCGAAGCATCAGTTATGGAATTGGCGGTTAAAGCCCGCGATAGTAAATTAACAATTGAAGAGATGACAGGTGGAACATTTACCATTACCAATGGCGGGGTATTTGGTTCGATGATGTCAACTCCGATCATTAATGCACCTCAATCGGCAATTTTGGGTATGCACAATATTGTGGAGCGTCCTGTTGCTGTAAATGGTCAGGTGGTAATCAGACCGATCATGTACGTGGCATTGTCCTACGATCATAGAATCATCGACGGACGTGAATCTGTAGGTTTTTTGGTAAGGGTAAAACAATTGCTCGAAGATCCGGCAAGGTTGTTATTGGGGGTTTAAGGCTTAAAGCAAAAAGTAGAAAGCTTAAAGCTGAAAGCAAAAAGCAAAAAAAAGGGTGATTTATTTTAAATGAAGCACCCCTTTTTACCTAATGAATTATGTGTTGTGGTACAAATAAATTAAGCTTACAAGCCTTTTGAGATGTTGCCGGAACCGTTTTTAGCACTATTCACATTGGCATTACCGCCATATCTGATATCTCCTGAGCCACTCATCATTGCATCCAGTTGTTTGTCGGCAATAATTGAAATATCTCCCGAGCCGCTTACTTTAACACTAGCATTAGAGGTTTTCAAGTCTCTGCCATCAAAATCACCTGATCCGGCAACAGTAATCCTGGCATTTTTTGCGTTTCCCTGAGCATTTATTTCTCCTGAACCGCTGATAACAGCAGTGTAATTCTCAACGTCAATATTGAGTGACATACTTCCCGAACCGCTGATGGTATTGCTGAGGGTAGCTGATTTCACTTTGCCCTTAACTTCCACAATTGCGGATCCGCTAAGTACAAGGTTGCTGAGGTTTTTAGCTTGTATATAGATATTAACCTTTCCGCTATTAGTCCAGTTGCGGTTATTGAGCTGTTTTTTGTTGCGGATCTTTAAAATGCCATTCTCCACTTTAGTTTCAATTTCATTAATCGCATCGGCGTCGCCCTCTAAACGTAAACTCTCTGAATTACCCATGGTGATGTAGACATTATGTCTGCCTGAAATTGTA
>Ga0335396_10005342_pt1 | contig 13361 bp, 13 predicted proteins | sample FRY02_FD_205743 | JGI IMG/M metagenome (GOLD analysis project Ga0335396, IMG submission 205743) | Freshwater microbial communities from Lake Fryxell liftoff mats and glacier meltwater in Antarctica - FRY-02 (spades assembly) (version 2) | ecosystem: Environmental > Aquatic > Freshwater > Ice >... | reverse complement strand
GTTGGTAAGTTCTTTAGCTTTCTCTTCAAAGGCGTCGTCAGCGAGTGAAAGCAAGGCATGTAGTACCCTTGCGATATGCGGGTCCCCACACCTTTTCTGTCGTTCTACAATCACATTGGCTTCGCGCCCACTCGTCAGCAAAAATCTTCAACAGACACGCTGTCAGCCCGTCGTTCTTTTCTCTACCGGACCCTCGGGATTCCCAACATCGCCGTGCAAGGATCAGACATAATCGAGTTTGGTCCAGGGAGTGGCGAGAACTCAGACACTCTTATTTGTTGGGCGCCAAAAAGTTATAAGTTCGTGGATGGCTCTGATGTCGTATTAACGAACCTCCAAGACAGGCTCACCACCAAGGCGTCCAGCGGCACGGTAGTTCCCCGGTTCATGTTTAGCGCTTCGAACATTCTTGACTACGAAGATGACGCCCTGTACGACCTAGTTATATGCGAGGGTGTGCTGCCAATGCAGATGAAACCTAGGGAAATGGCCACACACGTCTTAAGTTTCGTTCGGCCTGGTGGGACAGTTATTCTTACCTGTTTTGACTCGGTTTCCGCTTTCTCCGAAATCGCTCGTCGCTACCTTGCTAGCTCGATTTTTGAAGACTTGGAATACTCGGAGGAACTTGTTCACCAACTAGTTGATTTCTTCGAGCCCGATTTTACACACTTACCCGGAATGTCCCGAAGACCTGAAGACTGGGTGCTCGACTCAATTATTAACCCTTGGCTGGGAAACTTCTTCTCCCTTCAGGACGCGCTTGAGATAGCAAAGGACGGGCACGCGCTTCTGGGCACGTCTCCCAGGTTTCTTCAAGATTGGCGTTGGTTCAAAGATCCCTCGGCTCTTGATGAAAACACCACTCTGACCTCTGCCGTTTCAAGCTACCGGATGAACATTCACTCCTTGCTGGACGCCCGGTTCACATGTCAAGCACGTTTGGATGATGAAGCCAATTCGAGCCTGATAGAAGTCACATCGCGCATCGCAACTCGTGTGCGTGGTCAAATCAGCGGCAACGTCCCCTACGAGTCGGAAGAGTTCGGAGCGGACGTAATGCACATGATTTGGACTGTCAAAGACCTGCACCCCCAGACCGTGCAAAGCCTGCAGGGGCTCGTGGATTGGTCCATATCACGCAACCCATCTGACCTGGAGCAGTTCAGGAGTCTCTGGGGCCGCGGCCAGCAGTACATCAGTCTCGTGCGTCTGAACTAGGAGCCTCCTATACCCCAAACTGTCGCCTTAGTGATTCAATGAGCCAGTGAATCCGGCGCTGAGAGTAGTACTACTGGGGTACGGCTTGGCCGGCCGAATACTTCATGCGCCCTTGATTGAGGCTGCTAATGGGCTCGAGTTGCGGGGCGTGTTAACGAGCGATCAAGGACGAAGCTTGCAGGTCCAGCGCGATCTGCCACTGGCTAAGGTGTTCGGAAGTAGTGACGAGGCGTGGTCACTAGCCGACGAGTTTGACATCGCCGTGATTGCGACTGCGACTGCCTCGCATCTGCCACTCGCGCTCAAGGCGTTGCAGTGTGGATTGCATGTCGTGATCGAAAAGCCCGTGGCCGGCAGCAGCGAAGATGTATCTACGCTTACAGAGGCTGCCTATGCCGCGGGGAGGCAGGTACATGTTTTTCAGAATCGACGGTGGGACTCAGATTTTCTCACGCTTTGCAGTCTGATCGACTCCGGCTCCCTTGGAAAGTTGCACCGATTCGAATCGCGCATGGAGTCTCTTCGGGAACGTGCCAAGATCTCATGGCGAGACTCTCCTCACCCAGAACACTTCGGAGGCGTCCTTCTCGATCTTGGCTCCCACCTCGTGGATCAAGCGCTCGAGATCATGGGACCTGTTCGTTGCGTGTCTGCGCATGTGAGGTCAATTCGAAGTGTCGGAATCGCCGACGACGAAATGCAAATGGTTCTCACTCACGAAAGTGGAGCAATCAGCACTCTGATTGCCAGCAAGGCTGCAGCTTTTTCTGGTCCGAGATTCACGGTACTTGGGACGCATGGTGCCGTGCGGATTGACGTGCTGGATTCGCAGGAATCGGAGCTAAGGGCGGGCAAGATGCCGGGTTCAGATAACTGGGGGGTGGAGCCCCCGTCAGCATTTGCAACATTGCGAACTATCCGGGAAAGCAAAGTGGTGGCCGAAGAGACGATTCCACTAAAAAGGGGTCGTTGGGATAGCTACTATCCAGCAGTTCGCGATGCCATCATGCACGGGAATCCAGCTCCAGTGCCACTCACTGATGTCGGTGCCAACATGCGGGTTATTGATTCGGCACGCCTCGCGTCAGTCTCTGGTGTGGTCGTCAACCTGAACCCTGTTGCTAGCCATTGCAATTAGCCGGAAAGTCCACCGCTTCTAAATTGGTCTCCCCATGCCTTAAGCAAGCGCCTGCTCGGTGGTAGTACTGACGCATGTGTCCCTTCGCGAAGCAGTTCAGATGCATCCAGCAGTGCATCCTCATTCTCCCCGTTCACCCCAAGGAGTGCAAAGACTTCGGACTCGCGCATTCGAGGTGACGCCTCTGCTGTCGAAAGTATCGGTATGCCCGACGAAGGCATGAATCTATTCTGCTTCTGCGGTTGGTCATCAATCGCGAAAGAGACAAGGGATGCCACTCCCATAATGTTGATGAAGTTCGAAGATCGAGATCCAACGCCGTAAAGGACGATCTGTCCGGCATCGCAGTGTATCTCGATTTCGTCCTGTACACGCGTTCTGAACCCCTCGTATTGATCCGCCCAAGAATGGAAGTTATCTGTCTGAATCCTCAGCTCTTCAGTAGGAAGGCTGGCCTTTTCTGTCGCATCCTGATCTAAATCGGTGACCTTACGGGCGATGACGGTTAGGCAGACTCCGGAGAAAAGCGATACGTATGAATCAATGGGTTCGAAGCCGTGTGCGTGAAGAAACGCTCCGAGTGTCTCCGGGGTGAAGTAGTTGACGTGTTCTTCCCAAAGGGCGTAGTCAAATCCGACCATGTTGGTTCGCGAGTCGGGAACCTCAATCACGAGAATCCCGTTCATGTCTAGGAGCAGATTCAGGGATCGACCGAAATCTTGAAGGTCACAGATATGTTCAAGAACTTGTCGGAGGGAGACACAGTCCCATAACCCCCTATCTCGAGTAAGTTGACGCGCAACCTCGTAGTTGAGACTCTGTTGGTGAACGGTAAATCCTTGACGCATCGCCTTCTCTGAAGTGTTGCGAGTTGGTTCGAGACCAGCAATATTCTCCCACCCGGCGGCGAGGAGATGCCGAAGGAACTTCCCGTCGTTGCACCCGACATCAAGTATTCGGGCCTCGCGGTCAAGTAGTGGTTTAAGTGCGGCGACAAGCTTGTCAATGTGTGGCTCACGCTTCCACGAAGTTGGGGTGGCGTAGTCGGTGTAGAAAAGTTGTGAATCAATCGGTTCAGTGAGCTGCACAAGGCCGCAACGTGGACAACCACCCACTTTCATGGGGTATACCTTGACGAACGTATTAGGTACTTCCGTCAATTGATTTGCAATCGGATGGTCACCTAAGTGAAGGAGGTCTTCAAGTTCAGCAGCACAAGAATTGCAGGTTGACATCTGGTCTCCATTTCCGTATTTCCGGCCCCAGTCTGGGCATCATCAAGCCGAGCCAAGGTGGACTATATGTGGATTCGGCAGCGGGACAATCACGCTTCCAGTAAACCCCACGCTCTGCATCCTGCTCAGCAAAACGTCACTGTGTTGCCAGGCGAGCAGAAGCGCAAACTGCCATTTTTTTTCTCCAAGGTCTTTGAGTGGACTCACCTCAATCCCAAAGCCAGGCGAGAACCTTCCAATCTTGTTCGCATCGTCATCGAACAGACGTGCCACGCGCGACCCGATCCCGAATTGATGCAGCAGGTGCGTGGTGCTGATGGAAGCACCTACTCCAGCGACAGCCGAGTTAGGCATCGCGCCAAGAAGTTTATGTACGTCATGTGAGGCCATATCGACTCGGGCAGCAAGGGCAGCGTATGTGGCAAGGCCATCAATACCCAGCCATTTCTCTCTCTGGATGAGTTTCGTGATTGACTCGTCTGGTGTGACCTTCGATTCGGCCGCACGAAATAGTAAATGGATTGATCCACCCTTGTGCTCAACACGTTCAGCACCAGTGAGCATCAGACCCGAGGCCTGAGCTAGCCGGACTGCTGAGGTAACCGAAAAATATGAAAGATGATCATGGTTGATGTAGTCGAACATGTTCACCGCAAACTGGTCGGGGTGATAGCCGGTGACCACAGAGATAACGCCGTCGGGTGCGAGCATCGCACGCATGTTCTCAAAGAAAGCGACAGGGTTTGGGACATTCGCCGCGACATAGTTCGCACACACCAACTTAGCAACGCCATGCTGCGAAAGGGCCAGGCTTACCGAGTTCTCATCAAGAAACGAATTGATTGTGGGTATTCCCGCGTCCATCGAGACAAAGGCGGGTCGCCTCGAGGGCTCGATTCCCAGAACTTGCATGCCGGCATCGCGGTAAGGCTTTAAACCAGTTCCGTCATTACTTCCCACGTCGACAACCAAGTCAGATGGTCCTAACTCGAGATCTAAAACGAGAGACTTTGTGAGTCGTTGATAATATTCTCCAAGACCGACCGTCACCGACGACTGGTAAAGGTACTCGAGGTAGATCACTTCGACATCTACCTCTTGCGTCACCTGGAGAAGTTCACAGTCCTGACAGAGCACGAGGGTCAACCCGAGCGAAGGAAGTTTTTGTGCAGCCTCCCTTGATTCGCAGAAAAGGTCGCCGTAAGGGGCCTGCGCCAAGTCCCACGCAAGTTCCAAGGCAGATGAACCGCAGATGCGACAACAAGGATCACTCATGATTTTCACTAGGTCCCTCCATTAGGCCCCATGGAGCAAATTCGGTTGTGGATGAATCGAATGGTCCCTTCAGGATTTCCAAGAAAACAAACCAGTCACTCTCAACCAGTAGAGAGTGATATTCGCTACTGGCCGTGTGGACGTAAATGGAGGCATCGCCACCCAAACCTACGCTTCGTGTGAGGTTGCCATCGGGGGAGAAGTAACGCAGCGTCGCCAGCCCTTCGACGGCGACTTTCGTGTCGAAGCCAAGGGTCCTTCGCTGGGGTAATTCGACCGCCAACCGGGCCATGACGATCAGCATCTCCTGGTGTGCATCCGTAGGTTTTGGATGCAGACAGAGCCGCGCTCGACTTCGGTCGCTGCTTGATGCGACTTGCTTCAGTTCCTCGATGATCCCATGGCCCCAAGAGACGCCCCATTCGTTCGCATGAAACACCTCTGCTGACGTTCGGCGCGCAATGGCATCCAGGTGAGGACTCCCTTGGCGTTCAGGAGGTGATGAAAGACTCATGTGTTCATGTCAATGACTGCTCGCCCCGGCATACCACTGCGGACGAGGTCTATCGCCGCATTGACGTCGCTCAGAGGAAATAGAGTGACCGGTAATGCGTCCAGCCGGAAAAGATTCGCTTCGGCGAGAGACGCAAGCCGAGGTATATCGATTTCAGGCTTGGTGCCTCCGCCTTTTGAACCAGTCATCACCGTGTTGAAGTGGAGCGGAAGAGTGTCGAAACTTGCCGGTTCATCGTGGCGAGGGACACCAACCAGAATCGCCCGACCAGCGGTAGATACCAGGCGGTAGGCCAATTCAATCATGACTCGGGCTCCGGTTGTTTCGATCACCACGTCGGGTGGGCTACCCCCAAGAGCACTAATGATGTCATCGAAGACGTCAACACTCTCGACAAGAACTGTGCTCCGAGCACCCATCTGGCGCGCGTATTCAAGCCGGCCCTCGACCTTGTCCACTCCAATAATCGGGTAGCCGCCGGATGCACGTGCCGCCTCGACAGTAAGGAGGCCAACACCGCCTGTTCCCAGCACAACGACCGACTCGCCCAGCCGCAGTCCAGCGTCGCGGCCAATCACACCCGCTGCAGTCGTGGCGGCGCAGCCGAGCAAGGGGAGGTGTTGCGGTGCCAATGTTGATTCGATCTTGGTGCAACGGTTTCCCGACACGACAGTGAATTCACCTAGGGTGGTGACCCAGCCGGCATTAAGTCGCTGCCCTCGCCATGAGTAGACCGCTGGATCGGATTGAAATCCTGCACCGGGCATCCAGTGCAGGATCACTTGATCGCCGGGCGCCACGTGGTATATCAGCGGGCCGACCTCAATGACCTCACCTAGTCCTTCATGGCCCAGTAGATGCGGAAGGAACTTGTCTGGGCCCTTGGCAGCTTCTATTTCATTCAACTGCGCCCCGCAAATGCCGCTGTACCGCACTTTTACCAGCACTTGCCCCGCCTGGAGTTGCCCAGGGAGGGTAATGGTTCCAACAATCAGGGGTTGTCGACTTTGCTCAAGGATTGCTGCTTGGAATTCAAGTGTTTGCACTTTGCCGCCTTATTCGAAGTAGATGAACTCGTAGTCGCCTGTGTAGCCGAAGTGATCGTAGAGCCAGATCCACTCGCCTTCATCCAGGATGGACTCGGCCGTGAGCGCCCAGCATTCAAGATTAAATAACTCGAGCTCATTCCGGTAACTTTCCAACATGACGTATGCCCGCTTGCCAACACGCTCGACTTCACAGAGTGCCACCTGAAGTTCCGGCAAGCGAAGGTTGTGAAGGGTACCCAGGGAAATGACCAGATCGAATGACTTGTCCGCAAAGGGGTATGGCTCTTCCGCACGTCCGAGCGACAATTCACCGCGGAATTCAGGGTGGCGTGCAGCCAATCCGTGCTGGGATATGTCAAATCCAACGATGGTTGCCTGGGGGAGCAGGAGTTGAATCTCATAGAGCAAATACCCCTTGCCACATCCGACGTCAAGGATTCGTGATTCATTAGTCAGCCCGTACCGCTCAATGAGTGCTTCCGCGACGGGCTTCCACCGCCCTGCGAGGTAGTTGTAGCCGCCGTATCCGTATCTGCGGTCGCCATCCCAATAATCGGCCTCATATTGCTTGGCAACCATGACTGCCTCAACTTTACTGTCGACCATACGAGCTAGGTAGTCGCGACTCGTCGCCTGGTGTAAAGCTGTGACAATATTGAGCAGTTCTCCCACAATGGTCTCCGATATCTACAGTTGAATTTGGGTGATGGATGACGCGATGCTGCTGCTGGTGAGTCCATGATACTCCCAATGCTCTCGCTGCGACCCGTAGGCCGAAGCGTACATGGGCGGCAGGCCCAGGCGCATGACCCGTGCTTGGCCAACGCCGGAGGCGACAATCTCAGACACGGCAGTGGTCAGACCTCCAGTGGGAAGGTGTTCCTCAACAACGAGCAGGACCTGATACTCGCGCGCCAACTCCTCAATCGCCGGCACATCTAGCGGAGCTAGGAACGGCAAGTGAACGAGGGCTGGAGCCCAGTCGGTGCCCGCCAGTGAATCAACTGCGGCGATGCACTCGTGGAGCAGGGCTCCTGTCGTTAGTACGGCCACTTCCCTACCACCGCGGATCGGTCGAACATGCCCGATTTCGGCAGGCTGTAGGGACGAAGTGATGTCGGGCTCGCCCCCTTTGGCGACACGTATATATGCAGGACCTGGATAGGTAGCGAGATCTTGGATCAGCTTTGTCATCTCGGCAGAATCTGCTGGAGCAGCTACCAACATGTTCGGAATGGCGCGCATCAGCGCGAAATCATCAACTGCCTGATGGGTCGGGCCCAAAGGTGCATAGACCATTCCGCCGCCGGATGCGACTAAGCGCACCGGAAGATTGTGCAGAGCAACGTCGACGATCACTTGTTCAAGGGCGCGCCTTGTGAGAAAGGTTCCTATTGTGTGGACGTAAGGCACGTACCCTTCCAGTGCAAGTCCCGCAGCAAAGCCCACCAGATGCTGTTCCGCGATTCCTTCCATCAATACCCGGCCTGGGTGCCGCAACTTAGCAGCCGCGAGCGTGCCAGCGCCTAGATCCGAACCAACGAATACTACCGAATCGTTAGTATCAAGTAGTCCTTCGATTGCCGCGAGAGCTGCGTTACGCATCGAGTACCGCCGTACGAAGCGCATCGAGTTCTTCGGGCTTGAGGTTTGATTTGTGATGCCATGTCGGGTCGCCTTCAGCGAAGGACACGCCACGGCCTTTGACCGTGTGTGCGATAATCGTGCGCGGTCGCTGGCTGGGGCTTGGCAGGGATAAGGCTTCCTGCAAATCAGCGACATCGTGGCCGTCGACCTCGGTGCAATCGAAGCCGAAGGCAGTCCACTTGGCTGTAAGGGGTTCAAGCTCCCAGACTTCAGCTACTGGGCCGTACGATTGCATTTTGTTATAGTCAACCACCACCACCAGATTGTCCAGGCGGTGATGCCCTGCCGCGAGTGCCGACTCCCAGACAGAGCCCTCATCAAGCTCGCCATCTCCCATTACAACGAAAACGCGGTGCGGTGACTTGGACAAGCGAGCCGCGTAAGCCATGCCCACGCCGATTGCTAACCCATGACCTAGCGCACCAGTCGAGGCCTCAACGCCGGGAACACGACCGTACTCAGGGTGCCCCCCCAATGAAGACTCAAAACGACAGAAAGACGCCAAATCTTCTCTATTAATGAAGCCTTTGTCTGCAAGCAACGAGTAGAGAGCTAGGCATCCGTGACCCTTGCTCAAGATTAGTCGATCACGACTAGGCCAATCCGGAACAAGAGGTTGAAAGTTCAAAATATTATCAAAAAGCACCCGCATAATCTCGACTATGGACAGGGCCGATCCCACATGCCCACGCCCCCCGCCCTCAAGCGCTTCGACTATCAAAGAACGTAAATATCGGGAACGTTCGTCGAGCACTTCTTATTCCTCATTCCAGGGTGGCTGAGATGTAAACGTAAACATGCGTCTCGAGCAGAATCTTATAACTAGCAACCATCTCGATCTTATGGGACACTCGTCTAGTGAAAATTCATCTTAGCACTTTTCGCCGAACACCCGTGGAAAGTCGGTGCAGGCCGATAGACCTTTTTGCGGTTTCACAAATGTGTTAGCCGTGCGAGAGAGGTGAACTGGACCCGCTCACACCCTACGTTTATGATCAAAGCGAACAAGTCAAGGTAGCTTTGGTCTATTTCCATCCCTTTATGCAGAGTGATCGTCGGATTTTATCGGAAATCCAAGTGCCTGTGCACGGGGACCAATTGCCATTTGAGTAATCGACAGGAGACAAAATTGAAAGTTAGATATTCCTACCTTAAAGAGCAATTCAGCGACTGTGATGACTTGTGGGAAGACCTTCGTTCCTTCGTTGCCACAGGTGATTTCACGCTGGGTGAACCTTTAGCGAGGTTTGAGAAATCATTTGCCGAACTTATCGGCAGTAAGTATGCCGTGGGGGTGAACAGCGGCACGGATGCAATTAAACTCTCTCTGAAAGTGGCCGGGGTAACTTCGGGTGATGAGGTCATAACCGCGGCCAACACGTTCGTCGCAACCGTCGGTGCCATCCATGAAATTGGTGCGATTCCAGTATTCGTCGATTCGAATGAGACGTTTTGCATGGACGTGGCTCAAATTGAAGGCGCGGTTACAGAAAGGACGAGGGCCCTTCTCCCTGTTCATTTTAGTGGATACATGGCGCACATGCCAAAGTTAATGGAATTGGCCAATCGATTGGGCCTCCCGGTCATTGAAGACGCCTGCCAGTCAATTCTGGGAGCGATCGGAGATCGCAATGCCGGTACTTGGGGACTCACCGGAGCATTCTCTCTGCACCCACTGAAGAACATCAATGTTTGGTCAGACGGGGGCGTTATCACGACGGACGACAGCGACGTCTATCAACAACTTATTTTATTGCGAAATCATGGACTCTCGGACCGCGACACAGTAACAGTGCTGGGGTATAACTCTAGACTGGACACCTTTCAAGCCGTCGTAGGCAACTGGCTTCTTCCGCAAGCACACGAGATTGCTGGGGCTCGAATCAGCAACGCCGCTTACCTAGATGAGGGTTTGCGGGCCGCTTCCGGCATCCGGATACCGGACCGAAGTGGTAGTCGCAGAATCGTTTATCACCTCTACATGGTGTATGCGGACGACAGAGACCGACTGCTCGCCCACTGTATCGATCGTGGAATATCGGCAAAAGTGCACTACCCTGTGCCCATCTACAGACAACCAGCTCTCGGTTTTCTCGGGCTCAAGGAAGGCGACTTCCCGGTAACTGACGCAGCAGCGGCAACAACGATAAGTTTTCCTTGCGACCAGCATTTGAATCGAGATCAACTTGACTACATCATCGAAGTAGTGACCGATTTCTATAGAAAGTGAAAGGTATGCAGATCCCCTTTGTGAATCTGTCGGCTCAGTGGGAGTCCGAGCGAGACGAGTTACTGCCAATTATTGACGCTACGTTGGGAGGGGGGCACTGGGTAAACGGATCTCAAGTTGAGGAACTTGAAGAAGCACTCGCCGGACTGTGTGAAAGTCGATATGCAGTAGCGCTTAATAGTGGCACTGACGCTTTAGTCTTCGGATTGGCGGCACTGGGCATAGGGCGGGGAGACGAAGTTATCACGCCTCCTAACTCATTCATTGCTTCAACGGCCGCTATCTGTCATCTGGGCGCTATTCCGGTATTCGTTGACGTCCTTCCAGATCAGACGATTGACCCTGAGCAGGTCCAAGAAGCTGTGGGTCCTAAGACCCGAGCCATCATGCCCGTGCATCTGACGGGACGCATGTGTCTGATGAACAGATTAAACGAAATTGCAGAGAAAGAGAACTTGTGGATGATCGAGGATGCTGCCCAAGCGATTGGTTCAAGGTATTTGGGTCGCGCCAGCGGATCCTGGGGGAGTTTCGGTTGCTTCTCTACCCACCCACTTAAGAATTTAAACGCAATTGGCGATGGTGGGTTCATCATTACGCAATCAAAAGATTGGGCCGAGAAGATTCGTCGTCTCCGATCTCATGGTCTCGCTGACAGAAACACGGCTTCCGAATTTGGGTTCGTGAGTCGAATGGACGAAGTTCAGGCTGCAACCTTGCTTTACCGACTTACGCGCCTCAGCGACCTCGTGGTCAAGCGACGAAGGAACGCGGACCTCTACCGGTCGCTGCTTTCGGATCTCCCAATAGTGCTACCTCCTGAAGACGCGGACCATTGGGACACTTTCCACACATTCGTAATCCAGACGCATGATCGTGATCGACTTCAAGACCATCTCCGAAAACGAGGGATAGGAACCGGAATTCATTATCCAAAACTCATCTCCGACCAGCCAGCTATGTCGACTCGCACACATCGAATCGTGGGAACGCTACAAAGGGCTCGAGAACAGAGCCAACAGATCCTTTCACTCCCGATCAATCAAACACTGGATGAAAAGGACATTGTCCTTGTCGCGCAAGAGATTTCAAACTTCTACAGCGGCAAATGACTTTATCGTTAGCCACCGAACTCCCTCGTCGTAATCCATATCCCGGATGCAGACAAATAAATTCTTCATCAAGTCTGAAGATCGCAATTGTGGGTTCCTTAACATTAAAGTCAGCGAAAAATATTTTTTGACTTAACATCGCCCTTAAGCGTCCGTAACTTGAGCAAGTATCTCGGCAGTTGATGCAGGCGCGCATTTTGCGTGTTTGACGTAGTCAACAGCCCGGAGCATGGCTTGATCTGCGAGTGTTTTTTTCCCTTCTCGCAGGGTGCGCTCTGCTCGCGAAAGTATGATCGCCGCCCACTTAAGGTTGAGAAGTGACCACAGCCGGATTAGTCGCGCCTCATCAAGATCGTAGGTAACAAACGCACCTGCAAGGAATGTGTCCGCGCAGTCGACCGACCACTCAGCCAGCGGGTGCAGCAGCGAATCGCACGTCAACTTGTGCGCGTCATCCCAGCCGAAGAACTCCAGGTCAACGCACCGCATTCGTCCTGTCTGTTCGTCCCACAGCAGATTATGCGCTCCAAAGTCTGAAGGGCTTAGTGTAATTGCGGCTCGGCCAGTCTCGTTGTCGTCAATCCTCAACTCGAGTAATAACGGAAGAGCGTGGGTCTTGGTGAAATCGGCGACGGGCCCGGGTACTGCTTGCAGGGTCTCGAACCTTTTTAACAGCTGGTCACCGATGTCACTGATGTTGAGCACTTGATCTGTGGCGGGCTTCACCTGCTCCGGCGTGACGCTCTTGCTCAAATAATGAAGTTCGCGCGCAATATCGAGCATATGCGTGACGGATTCTTGGTCAAGGACTGGCCGGATCCCGTCAAGCCAGGAGTAGACCGCGCGTTGACCGTCAGATGCGATACCGAGTGGTTCGGCAAACCGGTCGGGGAGTTCCGGGTGGAGAAATTCCAGCGCCGAGAATTCCTGCGTCAACCGCTGGTAGCCGTCCGTCCGGGCCGAGTAGTCCTTCACCGCGTAGTCCCTCTTGTCGACCTTGACTCGGGTGATCGTGCTGTTACCTCCCACTCGAAGCACCGGGGTTTGCTTGGCCAAGTTGATGATGATCAGGGCCTCGGAATCGCTCAGCATGATGCAAGCCAGGTGGTAAGGCTCGTGAAGTTCGCGGGTTGGATGGCTAGTACGGGGTCATCGAACATACCTGCGTCCAGCTGATAGTGGAAGCGCCTGATGTCGATTGGCAGATCGGGGTGCTCAAGTACCTCAATCAGATCATCGACGAAGGCCTGACAGCCAAGAGATGTAATTGTCTGTACTTTCTCCACACGAGTGCTGCAGAAGTAGATGTCATCTAGGTTGATGTGGTCGGGAACGATGCCCTGGTCCATTAGCCACGCCTGCGCTGGCCCACGCAGATCGTGGGCACCGAATTGCACCGGGGTGGTCGCAGTCTTGTGGCTGACGATGAAGACGCACACATTCAGCGTTGCACACAGGTTGAGAAAGTCACTCAGACCAGTAGCTGGTTGAGCGAAGGCAAGGCCATCAGTGTAGAGAAGCGCCTGGAAGCGTTGCCACTCCATGTCGTCAACTTCAGACCTACGCAAGAGTGGCCGAATGGACTCTCGATCAACGAATTCTCGAGGGAGTCCTATTCTCGCTGCGATGACCCGGTATGCCGGCGTGTAGTCAATGACAGTGTTGTCTAGGTCAAGTCCGATTCGACTAGGTATCCCCATCAGAGTCCGTGGCGTTGAGGATCTCATTCATCCGTCGGATATTGAAGTACTTGGAGTCTGTCAACGAATTTGGCAGTTGACCGTTGGCAAAGGCACGTTGCAAATCGACCACCGCGTCATTGATCGTGAACTTAGGACGGAAACCGATAGCGTCAGCAATGCGGTCAGATGAAATCCGGTACGAGCGCGGGTCTTGCGTCGGCTCGACCCGAACGTCGACCGGGCCGTCGACCTGTGAAG
>Ga0335396_10005341_pt1 | contig 13367 bp, 11 predicted proteins | sample FRY02_FD_205743 | JGI IMG/M metagenome (GOLD analysis project Ga0335396, IMG submission 205743) | Freshwater microbial communities from Lake Fryxell liftoff mats and glacier meltwater in Antarctica - FRY-02 (spades assembly) (version 2) | ecosystem: Environmental > Aquatic > Freshwater > Ice >... | reverse complement strand
CCTCGGAGAAATGGCAGGGGAAATTTGGTCGCTGCGGGACCTGAAGCCCGATGCCCCTTAGTTCAGACATGGGGAATTCAAGAGACAACCAGGAAAGGGACCCCACCGGTGCAGAGCCCGAGTGCTTCGACTAAAGCCGTATTTTACGTTGTCAGACAATGTGCGCACCCGGAATTAACCGCAGATTTAAGAGGATTGGGCACTGATTAACACCGATTTTTAAAGACTCTTTCGGCCGTCCCGAGCCACCAAGCCCAAAGAAATCCAATTTCAATTTGTCAGACAATATGCGCAAGCTGTTGAACCTGCAATGAAAGCCTTCCGCCAAGGTCTGCTCTGGTGTTCGTCGTCGGCCCATTGTCCAGGAGGATCGGTGAGAGAAAATCCCGTAGTAATACCGGAGGACCTTGCAACTACGGTGATTTCCATTTCCAAGCTGTTCGCTGGTTCAAAAATTTTCGGTTCACGACCTAAGCTGTCACACCTCCTGCAACCATGGCCATTTGCCTGCGGCTACGTCTTGCCCTTCGGGCACTTTGAGGAGCGTCCATCTCCGCTTTGTTTCGATTCACAACATCCGTAATCCGCATTTCACGTTGTCAGACAATGTGCGCACGGAATGCGGATGGGACTCCGAAAGTCTTGGACGATGTTTGGATTTCCTATCGGACAGGTAGCGAGGAAATGCCGGCGGGTGTGGGTAAGTTGACGGCGGGATTTGGGTCCCGCAAAGATCCGACCCAAGATGGCGGGAAGATTGGCCCCGAGTTTACCTTTGGGATTTATATGGAGAAGCTTTTGGGCGAGCCCATTCTGATCATCAAAGCGGCTTGGGGAGGGAAATCGATTCATACCGATTTTCGTCCGCCCTCGGCCGGCGTTTACCAATCGTGACGAGCAGATCGAACAATTTAAGAAGCAGGGGAAAGATATCGAAGAGATCAAGGCGGCGAGGGCCGCTGCGACCGGGGTCTATTATCGCTTGATGATTGATCACGTGAAGGCGGTTCTGAAGGATCCCAAGAAGGTGCATCCGGCGTAAGGATCTGAATGCTCCTGAGGTCCCTTTTGTGATCGGAGTGATGGGTGCAGGTGGACCGACCAACGAATACAAGGACGGACAAAAGCGCTACCAAGGGGTGCATGAAAATTTCCGCCAGGCCATGGCGGCGCCTGCTAAGATGCCTGAATTTAAAGGCAAGGTGACCGCGGTGTTGACCGAGAAGTATTGGGATCCTGAGCTCGATGAGGTGGCGGCCAAGAAGGACCTGGTCAATGCCAAGGCCAAGGAGCTGAAATCAAGCGGGCTTTCGGCGGACGAGCAAAAGAAGGAGCTCGAGAAGTTTTCTAACGAGACTCTTTCGGCGCGTGATCACGAATTGTTGAAGGGGATCACGAATGCCGATTACCACTACAAGGGCTCGGCAAAAATAATGGCGCAGATCGGCAAGGGGTTCGCCGAAGCGATTTATGCCAGCCTGTGCCAAAAGAAGTAGGAGGGAAACTTACTTCAGTGCCTTGATACGAAGGTTACGAAACTTGTAGGTGGCACCTTTTTCGCGGTGGTGCTGGATGCCAATGATGCCGCTGGCGTCTTTGGCGTCCTTCAGGTCGGTGGAGGTTGATTGTTTTTGTCACCAAGACCTTCACTATGATTCACAAACTATCTCAAGCGGCTCTCTTCATGGACCTGCTGATTTCATCCCCGGTGAAGTCATCTTCGGTGGTAGCCAAACCACGAACGTCAACAACTGGGAAACGGGACGAACGGAGCAACGGGGATTTGGGGAGAACTCCAAGGGGGTGCGGCGAACTTTGCGGCGACTCGAGGTAATCCGACCTGACCGGATTTGCAGGCCGGCGTGGGATTTGGAGATCGGATCTTGCGTCGGAGTCGATACTTTGCGAAGACATGATGGTAATGAAGCCTTTAGAGATGAGCGGACTGGTAGCAGCGGTGGTGACTCCGATGGATGCAAAGGGAGAATTGAATCTCGAGGTCGTGCCGCAGGTGGTGGATCATTTGGAGAAGGATGGGATTACCGGGATCTATATTGCGGGAACTACGGGTGAGGGAATGTCACTAACCGATGAGGAACGCAGGGCGGTGGCTGAAGCTTACGTGGGTGCGGCGAAGGGGCGGATGAAGACCTTTGTGCAGGTGGGCCACAATAGTTTGAAGGCCTCGGCCGAGCTGGCGGGACATGCGGAATCGATCGGGGCGGACGCGGTTTCCGCGACGCCGACGGGGTATTTTAAAGTGAGCGGTGAAGTTGAATTGGTGGAAGGATTGTTGCCGATTGTGGAGGCGGCTCCCAAGACTCCTTTTTACTATTACCACATTCCATTTTTGTCTGGAGTCAATCTGGATCCGATGAAGCTGACGGATGTCGCGATGGGCCGGTTGCCAACGTTCTGCGGGATCAAGTATTCCGATGGCGGGAGCTTGTATAAGCTCCCCTTGTTAGAAAAAGTAGGGCCGGGATTGGAGTTTTTGGCGGGATCGGATGAGGCTTATCTGATGGCGGTGGCGCAGGGTTTCAAGGCGGCGGTGGGGAGTACTTATAACTATGCGGCACCGATCTATGACCGGGTCCGATTGGCGGTGGAGGCGGGTGATCTGGAAGAAGCGAGGCTGTGGCAGGCCCGCGCGCTGGAGATGTTGGGCGCGATGTTCGGGACCTGCGGACGTGCTTCGCTCAAAGTGATGATGTTGATGGTGGGGATTGATTGCGGGCCGGTCCGCCGTCCCATTGATCCGGCGACTCCGCAGCAGGTGAATGCCTTGCGGAAGAAGTTGGAGGAGACGGGTTGGTTTGAATGGGTCGGTCAGAACGTCAGTGTCTCGGTATGATCACAAGACTGTTAGTTGTCTGGTTCCTGGGTTTGGCCTCGGCATGGGGCGTTTTGGAATGGGATCGTTTGCCCGATCTTCCGGATCGGGAAGGTTTTGCGGGAGTCTTTTCCGGAGTGGTGAAAGAAGGAGACGCGGCCTATTTGGTGGTGGCCGGTGGGGCAAACTTTCCTGACGGTCGGCCTTGGGAGGATGGGAAGAAGATCTATTACGATGACATTTACGTCCTGTCACTGAAGGACGGTGGGGAGTGGAAGAAATCGGCGGCAAAGCTTCCGCAGCCATTAGGTTACGGGATGTCGGCGAGCTTGGATGATGGCTCGTGTTGGTTCCTGGGGGGGAAGAATGACTCGGGCTGCTTGAGCGAGAGCTACAAATTGAAGATCGAGAATGGAGCAGTGATCGTCGTGAGGGCGCTATCTCTTCCTGTCCCGCTTGCGGAAGGACTTGCGGAGGTGGTCGATGGGACACTGATTGTTGGGTCGGGGACGGATGGAGATGAGACGATTAGAGGGTTTTACTCCCTGAAAAAGGATGAATCTGAGTGGGAGTCTTTGGGATGGCCTGAAGGGGCTCGGGGCAGGATGTATGCTGTGGGCGGTGTGAGGGGGGGGACGTTTTACCTCTTTGGCGGACGGGACAATGCCGATTCGGAGGAGGAGAAAGAGGACCAGATTTTAGGGTTGGATTTTTTGAAGGATTGTTGGGAGTTGAACGTGGCTTCGGGGACCTGGAAGCGGTTGGCAGATTTGCCGGAGGGGCGTTCGGCGGCTCCTTCGCAAGCGGTGCCGGCGGGGGCGAGTTCGTTATTGATGTTGGGTGGGGTGACGGTGGATTTTCTTCGGGAGCAGATTGCGGCGCGGCCTGAGATTAATGGTCAGGGGATGGCGCATCCGGGGTTTCTGGGATCGATTCTTTCTTATAATACAGTGACGGATCGCTGGGCGAATGCGGGCAGTTTTCCGATGGAGGGGAGCTTCGCTCCGGTGACCACCCCGGTAGTTTTTTGGGATGGAAAGGTGATTCTTCCGACAGGGGAAATTAAGCCGGGGGTGAGATCACCACAGGTGTTGATTGGGGAGGTGGGAGGATCGAAGTTGGACTTCGGGGTCGTGAATTGGGTGGTTGTGGCAGTTTACTTGCTGGGGATGGTGGGCATTGGATATTGGTTTATGAAGCGGGAGTCGGCTTCGACGACCGATGCCTATTTTAGGGGAGGCCAACGCGTTCCCTTTTGGGTGGCGGGGCTCTCGATTTTCGCGACGATGTTGTCGGCGATCACTTTTATGGCGGTTCCAGGAACGGCTTATGCCACGAATTGGAATGGTTATATTGGGCAGTGGCCCATCTTGATCATCGTGCCCTTGGTGGTGATGTTTTACCTGCCGTTTTACCGTCGACTGAACGTCACGACAGCCTACGAGTATCTTGAGAAGCGATTCAACGTGGCGACGCGCGTGATTGGAAGCATCACTTTCATGCTTTTTCATGTGGGGCGGGTGGCGATTGTGCTTTATCTTCCGGCCTTAGCTTTATCGAGTGTCACGGACATTAATATCTTTGTGGCGATTTCGGTGATCGGAGTGTTGTGCGTGATTTACACCGTGATGGGTGGAATCGAAGCGGTGGTGTGGACGGATGCGATTCAGGCCATGGTTTTGATTGGGGGAGCGCTGCTGTGTTTTGGGCTGATCGTTTCGCAAGTCGACGGGGGCATGGGCGCGGTTGGATCGGCGATGAGCGAGCAGGGAAAAGGGCTTACGGCAAGTTGGAGCTTCGGGGATCTTTCGATCGCGAAGGGATCGACTTCAGGTTTTGTTTTGTTTGTGGCCTTTATGATGGCGAACTTGCCATCTTATACTTCGGGGCAGGATGTGGTGCAGCGTTATGTCACGACGCCTTCGGAGAAGGATGCGGCGCGTGCCTTGTGGATGAACATTGGCATGGTGCTCATCGGGACGGCGATTTTCTTTGGCTTGGGAACGGCGCTCTTTGTGTTTTATCAAGATCAACCTGAGTTGATGGACCCGGCGCTTCCGGCGAAGGATAGTGTGTTGCCCTTTTTCATCATGCAGAATTTGCCCATAGGCGTGGCGGGGTTGATTATTGCGGGTGTTTTTGCGGCGGCGCAGTCGACCATCTCGAGCTCGCTCAACTCGGTGGCGACGGCATTAGTGACGGATGTTTATGGAAGGCTGTTGAAACCGGAAAGCAGCGATGCGCAGCGGCTTGGCGTGGCGAAGTGGGTCGTGATCATCCTTGGGTTGATTGGAATGGGAGTCTCGAGTTACCTGGCGATGATCAAAACGGATGAAGTTTTCATGTTGTTTAACCGCTTCATTGGTTTCGCTCTTGGGCCCTTGGGCGGCTTGTTTGCCCTAGGGATTTTTTCGAGAAGGCCCAATGGGAAGGCTGGGCTCTTGGCCTTGATTTGTGGGGTGGTGACAGTGGTGACAGTCTATTTCTTGAACGAGGCGGGCGTGATTGATCTGATGCCCTTGCTTTACGGGGCGGTGGGTTTTTTCGCGACCTTGTTATCGGGGTTGATTTTGGGAACGCTGATGCGAGCGACCGATGAGGAAGTGTCCGGATTGACGGTTTGGACCCTGAAAAAGTGATGAGTGGATATAGCAAAGAGGAGTTGTGAGAGCTTCGCGATTTTTATCGGGATAGCCTCTTGAATGACATGATGGCGTTTTGGATGCCGGAGGTGGTCATGAAGTTTTGGTGGCCGCAGTGCGAGGCCATCATCGCGACACTCCTCGCGTATGAAATGACGGGTGAGCCGAAGTATGCCGAGTGGCATCGTATGATTCATCGATATGCCCACGAGGTCTTCCCGGACCGTGAACATGGCGAGTGGTTTGGCTATTTGCATCGAGACGGGCAGGTGTCGTCCGAGGTGAAGGGGAATCATTTTAACCGGCACGCACCACGAGACTTTCCCGATGCGGCAGGAACAGGTCGAGGCGGTTGAGAAGACCCATGATTATTACCGCTCAATTTGGAGCGGGGATGCCAACGCCGTCCCCCGCTTCCTGTGGAACGCGAAGATGCGCTTCGGCAAGACCTTCACTGACTACCAATTAGCGAAGAAGCTCAAGGCCAAGAGCGTGCTGGTGCTGACCTTCAAGCCCGCCGTGGAAGATGCTTGGCAGACTGATTTGGAATCCCACGTGGACTTCGACGGCTGGCAATACCTTTCCCGCAGTTCCGGCAGCGATCCTTCGGAAGTTTCCAACAAGAAGCCACCTCAGAGGAGGCGATGGCCGCCGTGGGACGTATCGAAGGCTGGCGTGCGCTTGGCGATAATGTCATCGAAACCATCATCAACAAGAGCGACAGGATCAAGGATCTCAAGAAGAAGGCGAAGGAAGGGGAGCTGTCGAAGGAGGAGAAAAAAGAGCTCACGGAGGAGGAAAAGGCTTTCGGAATCCCTCAAAGAAGAAAAATCCATGGGAAAGAGTATCTGGCGCTTGGGCTGCTAGCGGTTACAGTTACGGGGTGATCGAGGATGAACCCCAATATGATGTTGTGCTCAAGATGGTCCTCTGGGATGAGGGTCGTGAGGCCATTATTCATCGGCTCAAGGTCAATGGGGTTGAAGGGGAGAGGGCCGAGGGGATTTACAAGGCTGCGCGCCGTGAGCGGGTGGTGGCCATTCGGCATGCGGGACGTCGTGATCTTCTGATGGGACTCGTCTTGATCGCGGCCTGTGCCGCGACGACTGGGGGCTTACGTTTGGACAAGCTGAGTTTTACGCACTTTAGCGAAGGGCTGGGTGAGGTCCTCGTACTGCCCTGGTTGATCACCTTGCTGGTGGTGATCGGTTTCACCTTCGGTTTGTGGAAATGCTTATATGGAGTGACCGAGATTCTCTTGGCTCCCTCCAAAAGCGGATCGATCGCAGATTGATTTACAATCTTGATTCGGACACTCCGCCGGAGCGGTAGGCCTGGAGGAGATTGTTGAGGGAGCAGAGTTGGGCTTCGAGGTCTGGTGCTTCGTGGGTCTCGGCAAGAGTGCGGGGTTTGTCGTACTTTCGGAGGACGCGGAGCTGGGGGATCATGTCATCGTCATTGTCGAGGAAGTGGGTGACAGACTCGAAGTGGGAGTGTTCGGCAAGGCGGATGGCGTTGGGTCCCATGACGAGGGTGTATCCGTGGTCTCCGTAGGATTCGGAGAAGGCCCCATCAATGGTCACGGCGTTGCCGCCTGTCTTGACGGGGTCTTCGCCTTTCTCGACCTTGACGGGGACGTGGCCGTTCACGATGAGGACGTCGTCATCCATGCCGAAGGCGCGCCCGACGGATTTGCAGAATTCGGCATCGTGGATTTTTCGGAAATAGGGATCTTTTTCTTCGCGGTGGGTTGAGGGGTCTTCGATGAAGTAGCGCTCGAAAGTGGTCAGGCGGGTTTTTCCGAAAAGCGGGGAGTCGCCGTTGGACCACATCCAGTAATAGTAGTCGAGGTCGTCGGAGGCGGTGTGAGCGCCCTCGCGGTAGGTGCGGCGTACGATCTGCTCGAGTTCGTGAAAGAGTTCGCCGCCGCTGAAGCTTCCGTGGGTGAGTTCGACCTCACGAAAGGTGCCGTCTTCATTGGTTGGAACGCAGGCGTGGAAGATGAGGGCTTCGTCGCGCTTGAGCGACATCCCGCCTTGGCGGACGATGAAGAGCATGTGCTCCCAGAGGCGTTGGCTGGAGACGAAGGATTGGCGGAGGCGGTCGAGGCAGAGGGATTCTTCTGGAGAGAGGGTGTAGGGATGGTCCGGATTGATGGTGGGAAAGTGGGTGTCGGTGAGGGGGTGGGTGGTGCCGTTGAGCTCGATGGTGCCATGGACGTAATCGATGCGATGGAGCATGCGGCGGTCGTCCATTTTCCACTCGGGGTGACGTTCGATGACCGGACCGATGAGTTTGAATTCGAGGATGGCAATAGCCTTGTGCATCCGGGCGACGAGGTGGTCTTCGGTGAATCCGGAGATTCGCTTGGGGTAGAAATTGGTGGCGGGATCGTTGGCGTAGATCGTGTTGGCCAACATCGTGAGCGGAGAGAGAAGAATGCCGTATCCTTCCTCGAGTTGCCAGAGGCGCAGGTAGCGCAGGGAGATGCGCAGGACGGTGGCGATGAGGACGTCCGAGCCGAGGCAGGCGCCCATCCAGATGACATCGTGGTTTCCCCAGGTGAAGCTGACCTTGGGCTGGTTGCGGAGGTAGTGGATGACGCGGTCGCCGCGTTCTCCACGGTCGAAGAGGTCGCCGGCCACGACCACTTCGGAGACCACGATATTGCGGACGAGGCGGGAGGCCTCGTGGAGGGCCACGATGTCTTGATCGTAATCGGCGAGGGCCTCGATCATGGAGTCGACATACCGGGGGTCGCGATCGAAGGAGACTTCATCGAGTAGGGCGATGTAGAGGACTTTGAATTCGTCTTTGACGAGCTTGAGGAGATCGTCCTTGGAAATGGTTTTGGCGAGGGAGCGGACGAGGCGAAATTGCAGTCGCATGAGCTGCTTTACCTTGCGGAGCCGCCACTCGCGATCTTGCAGGCGCGACTTGTAGCGGCGCATTTTTTCGACTGGGTAGTAGAGGAAGGCGAGGAAGGTTCGCTTTTCCTTTTCGGTCACTTCGTCGCCGAGGACTTCGTTGATGAGGTTGCTGAGGCCACCCGAGGCATTGTTGACGACGTGGCGGAGCTTGCGGTCGTCGCCGTGGACGTCGCTGATGATGTGAATGCGACGTTTGGGGAGGGTGAGTTTGGCCTGCAGCAGGGCAATTTCCGACATCACCGAGGAGGCGGTTGGAAATTGTCGCGCGAGTAAACTGAGGGTGGGACTACAGCTCCAATTCATGAAAGACAGTGAGCCTCACGCGGGCCAGCTAGGTCAAAGAAAAACCACGGCGCGAACGCAGTGGTTTTTGAGGAATTTGAGAGGAAGGTTCGTTTAGCCCTTCTTCCAATCGTCAATGCGGGACTGGTGGGCGGCGAAGAGGTCGTCGGTGGAGCCGTGGATGGTGATGGACTTGATGAGGTCACCTCCTTTGATGGCGTTGATGACGTCCTGTCCTTCGGTGGTCTCGCCAAAGACGGTGTGTTTTCCGTCGAGGTGGGGAGTGGGAAGGTGGGTGATGAAGAATTGGGAGCCGTTGGTGTTGGGTCCGGCGTTGGCCATGGAGAGGATGCCGGGCTTGTCGTGCCGACGGTGGGCCTTGCACTCGCACTCGAATTTGTAGCCGGGGCCGCCGGTGCCGGTGCCGGTCGGGCAGCCGCCTTGGACCATGAAGTTGGGGATCACGCGGTGGAACGCCAAGCCGTCGTAGAACCCGCGCGAGGCGAGGTGGAGGAATGAGGTGACGGTGACGGGTGCGTCGTCCGGGAAGAGAGTGAGGTTGATGTCGCCCTTGCTGGTGTGTATCGTAATTTTAATGTCGTCCATGAGGGCGACACCCTAGCGCAGATCCGGCGGGTGAAAAGTCACTTATCGACAGCTTTTGAGAAGTTGGTCGACGAAGAGGGTGATGTCGTAAAGAGCGGTGGTGCTCTCCGAGGTGTTGAGAAGCTTGAGAGAGTCGCGGGCTTCGGCAACCAGTTGGGCGGCGGTATCGATGGCGTCTTCCATGGCACCTTCGTATTGGGCGATGCCGACGAGGACGGGGAGGTCGAGCGCTTGCTGTTCGATGATGCGCTTGGTGAGCTTGGCTTTCTGGGCGGGGTTGGCCCGCGCGAGAAGGTTGAGGATGGGGAGGGTGAGCTTCCCTTTCTCAAGGTCGGTGCCGAGGGTTTTGCCGATCTGGTCTTCCGAACCGATCATATCGACGACGTCATCGTAGATTTGGTAGGCGGTGCCGAGTTTCATGCCGTAGTCGAACATGGCGTCGCTGATTGCTTCGGAGGTTCCCGAGATGATGGCGGAGAGTTGGCTGGCGGCGGCGAAGAGAGCCCCGGTCTTCATTTCGATAACCTTGAAGTAATCCTTCTTGGTGACTGTGAAGTCGAAACGGCGCTGGGTTTGGAGAATTTCTCCTTGGCAGACCTCCCGTGAGGCGAGGCTAATGGCCCGGCAGAGTTCGCGGTTGTTGAAGTCGGTAGAAAGTTTGAGGGCGTGTGAGAAGAGGGCGTCGCCGAGGAGGACGGCCATTCCGTTGCCCCATTTGGCGTTGGCGGTGGGGACCTGTCGGCGGGTCGAGGCTCCATCGATGATGTCATCGTGGACTAGGGTGGCCATGTGGATGAGTTCCAGAATGACGCCGAGATTGATATGCTCATCGGTCAAGCCACCGGTGGCTCCGCCGGTGAGGATGGCGAGGGCGGGGCGGATTCGCTTGCCGCTGGTGTCACAGATATACTCCATGTAGGGTTCAACGCCCGGGTCGAACTCCCGGACCTGCTCCCGAATGCGGGCTTCCACCTTTTCGATGTGGGTTCGGATGAGGTCGAAAGGAAATAAATCCGGGCTGACGGTCTCTTTGCTCATGGTCTTTGGAGGCCTTTAACTTTCACAAGATCCTGAAAATAGCAACTCTTATGGAAGAAAAACCTTGGCGGGATGGGCCGCAACCATTGCGCGGACGCTCAGTTTCCGCTTGGAGTGTCCCACAATATGACAATTTAAAGTAACCTTTTGCAAATTCAACGCATAATTGTAATTAGGTGCGCAAGCCCCCACTGTTAAGAATCAATCGTATTATGAAACTGAAACGCATTCTCCTTCCCGTCTTGGCCGGGGGTTCTCTGGTCTCGCTGTCCTTTGGTGAGACTCCTGCCGTCAATAACCAGACGTTGACCCAGCTCGTTCAAGCCGAAGTAGGGCCTGCTGCCAAGGTTGCGGCTCTTGCCAAAAAAGCAGGCTTCGCAGCCTATCTCCCCAAGGACACGGAGGGCTACCTTTCGATCCTGGGGGGCGACGATATGTATCAGCGCCTTCAGAAGACTGAAATTGGCAAGCTGATCGTCGAAACGATGGCTGATCAGGGAATGGATCTCTCCGAGGCCGAGGCCGATGAGGATTTCGAAATCCTGAAGGCGATCGTCGGAGAGGAACTCTTCTTCGCCTTCGGGGATACCTCGGGCGAGCAATACGTTCACCTCAATGCCATCAGCAAGTCATCCAACTTCCACCAGATGAAGATGATGGTATCGATGGCGGCGGCTGCGCTCAAGGGCGAGGATGATCCCGAGACCATGCAAAGTGTCGTGATGTCCATGTTCGCCGGGATTCTCGGTGATCCGAAAGCGGGGATTGATATTTTTGAGAAAGCGGAGATGCCGCCGTTGACGATTGGATTCAAGGTGAGCGATGCCGAGATGCGCGAGCAACTCGCGGCAACGATCGCGGGATTCCTGGGGCAGGCTCTCGAAGTCGGTGAGGTGGCTCCTTTTGTGGAGCTTAAGGAAACCCGCAGCGGGGTTGAGTTGACCGGAATTACGGTGGACGGCAAACGTGCCGCCGAGCTTGCCGACGAAGATACCCGTCAGGAAATGAGCCAGCTCTTCGGAGGCCGGGCCGAGGTTGACCGCTTCATGGGAGCTGTTGCCAAGAAGAGCCTGCATGTCGCGACCGGGGTGAAAGGCGATCACGTCATGATCTACCTCGGAGGATCCCTGGAGGGATTCAAGCTCGTCGATGAGCCCGCCGATTCTCTCGTCGCGAGCAAGGGGATGGATTTCCTTTCCAAGTATGCCGAGAAAGACATTCGCATGTTGATCTACGGCGAAGAGGAAGCATTCGACAAGATCACTGTTGAAGGTGAGGCTTTTGCTTCCCTCGCTCTTGGCCTCAAGGCCGGTCTCGCGGATACCGAGGCCTTTGGCGATACCCGGGACGTGCAAACTCTCCTCGGGCACGTCGCCAAGGTGGATAAGCAGCTCTTTGAGATGATTGACTACAGCCGCTCGGGAGTGGTCGGGTTCATCGAAGAGGGCTTCAAGATTGAAGGTCATGGAGGTTCCAACCTGCCTTCCATCGACACCAAGACTGCGCACAGTTATTCCGCCCTCGGGGAGATGGAGGACGTCCTGTTCTTCAGCAACTCCCGCAGCAACCCGGAGTTTACCGGGAAGCTCTTCGAGATGGTCGATTCTCTGGGAGAAGCCTTCTATCTCATGTCCCGCCGGGTGGCTGAGCTTGAGATCGATGACGGTGATTTCAAGGAGTTCCAGGAAAGGTTTGGTATGTTTGAGCAGCTTGCGGCGAAGGATCTTGCGGAAATTTGGCAGGCAATTTCAGTCGACTGGGCCCAGGGCACCGGCGACGAGGGCGCGCTGGTGATCGATACCAAAGGCACCATGCCCAAGATCCTGGAAGTTCCCGGTGTGATCATCGAGAAAGGCCGGGTTCCACGGATCACCTATGTCACTCCTGTGAAGGATGTGGCCAAGTTGACCCAGTCGTGGACTCGCATTGAAAAAGCCGTCACCAACATCCTGAAAACCGTCAAGGAGCAGGGTGGACCGGAAATTCCCATGCAGGAACTCATCGAGAATGAGAAAGACGGCGTGAAGTCGTTCTTCTACCCCATCCCGACCACGACGAATAATGCCCGTCCGATTGTGGCGATGACCGAGAACAATTTTCATCTCTCCACTTCCCAGACTGCCGTCGCTGAAATGAAGGCCAAGCTGGAAGCCGGGGGCGGACCACTTCGCATGGGAGCCTACTCCCGCGTCAACTTCACGGTGGCCAAGGAACTCGCTGAATTTTGGGTGAAGCTTGCCAAGGACAATGCCGACGAACTCTTCGAGAACGATTTTCAGAAGGACGACTTCAGGGAGAATCTTCCCATGATTGAGAAGTTCATCGCGGCCTTTGGAGAGCTCAAGGACATGACTTTCCACGCCCGCATGGAGGACGGTGAATCCCGCTTGTCGCTCCACTTCAACACGAAGTAAGCGACCGCCTTTTTAAACTTACCAAGCCCCCGTCTGATTTGTCAGGCGGGGCTCTTTTTGGTCTCGATTCGCGATTGGGAGAACGGAAACTGCTCGTCACTCCGTTTTCACAGAGATAGACAGAGGGAAAGGATGAGTGAGATTTTTGTAACCGAGACCGACAATGTCCAACTGGCCGCGAATGCCTTGGCCGTGAAGCGGGCGGTGGAAAATCAGCGTCGCAAGGAGAGCGTGCAGTCTGCGGTGACCGCATTTTTGGCATTTGGAGTCGTCTTGGCGGTTCTCGCTCTGATTGCTTTGATTCCGATTAGCGCGGAATACCCTCAAATCGTCACTTATCAGGCCGCTTCTGAAGAAGAGGAACCGTCGATGAAGATGAAGGCGCTGACGAACAGCGCCCAGCCAAAGCCACCGGGTGCGAGTTCATCGATGGCCAAGGTCATCGCGGCCGAGATCACCAGTCCGGTTTCAGTTCCGATTCCCGAGGTTTCGAATCCTGACGGCCTTTTTGGAATGGAGGAAGCTTTCGGACCGGGATTTGGCACGGGCGATGGTGATGGCGACGGCGGAGGGGGAGCGACATTTTTCGGGAGCTCCCGTCAAGGTAAGCGGGTTGTTTTTT
>Ga0335396_10005339_pt1 | contig 13369 bp, 11 predicted proteins | sample FRY02_FD_205743 | JGI IMG/M metagenome (GOLD analysis project Ga0335396, IMG submission 205743) | Freshwater microbial communities from Lake Fryxell liftoff mats and glacier meltwater in Antarctica - FRY-02 (spades assembly) (version 2) | ecosystem: Environmental > Aquatic > Freshwater > Ice >... | reverse complement strand
TGCAGTTGCGTTTATCGGACCCGAATAGGCTTCATTGTCAATAGCTACAGCAAATATGGCAGCTATATCACTTATATGTATCCAAGGTATTTGTTGCTTGCCCGAACCCAAAGGTGAGCCCACGTAGAACTTAAAAGGTTTCATCATTTGTGGTAAGGCACCATCTTCTTTTGCCAAAACAACCCCAGTTCTTATTTTTACAATTCTAGTTGCATCATTTTCAAATGCTGATGCTGCATTTTCCCATAAACTGCAAGTTTTACCCATAAAATCAGTGGCATTTGCCTCCGTTTCTATATGTAGTTTCTCATCGGTAATTGCCCCGTACCAGCCAATGGCCGAACCGCTCACCAGGGCTTCTATCTTTTTGTTATGAGTTTTTAAGGTTCGGTGTATTAATTCCAAACTCTTAACCCGACTATCGATAATGAGCTTTTTTCGCGCATCTGTCCAAACCGAGTCTGCTATGCCTGCGCCTGCGAGGTGAACAATGTGCGTGACGCCCTCGAGTGCTTTTTCGTCCATAGTTCCTGCATCAACATCCCAAACAAATGTTTTATCGAAACCGGGAACTTCATCCGCTCCGCGACTTAAAACATGTAAACGATAGCCTTTCGCTTTGAGTAGTTTTCCTAAGTATTTTCCAATTAAACCTGAACCGCCTGTAATAAGTATCGTTTTCATGTGGGTAATATATTTTTAAGAAACATTCCAAGTAGGTCATTGTTCCCGACATTTGCGGCATGGAAGCCAAACTAAAATACGAAAAACACATTTTCATTTGCACCAACCAACGTCCAGCCACCGCTTCACGACCATGTTGTGGCGAAGAGCATGGACTTGCATTAGTGGTTGCCTTTAAGAAAGCAATCAACGATAAAAAATTGGATATGCCAATCCGCGCTCAAAAAACGGGTTGTTTAGATTTGTGCGAACAAGGTCCAACCGTCGTGGTTTATCCAGAAGGAGTGTTTTACGGGAATGTTCAGTTGGCAGATGTTCAAGAAATTGTCGACGAACATATCGAAAATGGAAGACCTGTTGAGCGTTTAAGATTGAAATTCTAAATCCATCGTGCTAATTGCTCAACGTTTCGCGTGCAGCCGCTGTTTAGGTTAGGTGACCGAAAATTTTCAGCCGAAGACGAAGTTACACAGAAACCCAAATGATCAAACCTTCTTAAATGCCCAAATAGCGGTTACACGCTGTTAGGTACTGTGCACTTTACAGCAAGTCAATCTCGTTTTTTGTCAGTCCTGTGGTCTTAATAATTATTTCAATTGCAACACCATTTTCTTTCAACGCCTTGGCAACGTCTAACTTTCCTTCTAACTTTCCTTCTAACTTTCCTTCGTCAAAAGCAGTGTCAATAACACCTTTCAAGTCCCGATATATTTTCAAGCTATTTTCATAACTGTCTATATCGGCTTGGCCGAACTTTGCTAATTCAGCTTTCTCAAATGCTTTCTTAAATATATCGTCGGAAAAAATTGAAGGCATAAATTGAAAATCCTCTAGATTTTTAATGAAGAAGAGCCATTTATCAAGTCTTGAGTTTAAATTACTTTCTCTCTTATTGAAATTAGGCATTTCAAGATAAATATACGTGAGTTTATCGTAGAAAGTGTTTCCGTTTTGGTTTTTTAGTTTTATCGTATGAACCACTTCGCTTTTCTCTGGTTCATTTTCATAATCATCGAAAGTGAAGTCAAGAATTCCAACACAATAAACCGCTTTCAGGTTATAGTTCCATTCTCCTTTCTCTGCCTGCTCTCTGATTGGAAACGTAGAATAATAAATCGTACGCTCTTTGAAATAATTTTGTTTGGCTTTCTGTAGCTCAACTATAAACTTCTCTCCAATTTCGTTTTCACAATAGATATCATAGATGGCTTTTCTGTCCGCATCAGTTTGTCCGAGTTGCTCGGTGTTCTTGAAAGACAAATCGACTATTTTATTCGCTTGAGGCAATAGCGCATTCAAGAAGTCAATCAAAAGAGGTTTGCTTGCCTCCTCGCCAAATATCTTCTTGAATCCAAAGTCGGTAAAAGGGTTAATATACTTTGCCTTCATCTATTTCATTATGTGTTATTTGGCAAATCTACAAATTTCGGGTTTGACTTCACGTTTGCTTTTTGGGTACCTGGATGCAAACGTGCATTGTGCCTAACAATGTATACCTCGGCCGTCTGTAATTTCGTCCAAAATTTTATGGTAAAACATCGATGCAAAAGCTGTTTAGTCAAATTTTAACAGGACTACCACAGATATGCTTTCTTTATTAGCAGACTTTCTTGCGTAATAATCAGTTACTTTTGGCGTTCTATCGAGCTGTAAACCAACCTATGCGTAAATATCTTTTCTACATATTCCAACTTATTCTAAGTGCTTTTCTAGTTGTTGGCATTGGCAGTTGCAGGAAAGATGTATTGGATACAAATCCCGCTACAAAGCTTTCTTTTTCGACAGATACCGTTTATTTCGATACCGTTTTTGTGACTTTCGGCTCTGTTACCCAACGTTTCAAGGTTTATAACAATAGTAACGATAAGATTAAGATTTCAAGGATTCAATTGGCTGGCGGAAACGCTTCAGCATTTAGACTAAATATCGATGGTTTTCCTTCGGATAATTTAACGGATCTCGAAATTGAAGGCAAAGACAGTATTTTCATTTTTGCAGAAGTCACCGTCGACCCAAATAATGAAGCCAATCCATTTGTAGTTGCCGACTCTATTCGTTTCGTTACCAATGGAAATATTCAACATGTAAAGCTTGTTGCTTATGGACGTAATGCCGATTTTTATCGACCAACGGTCTTCCCAAACAATGGCTTTCCAAATTACTCTGTGGTTGATTGTAATACCACTTGGACCAACGATAAGCCAAAAGTAATTATTGGTTATTTAGCGGTTGATTCGGCTTGCACGCTTACTATTGAAGCCGGAACGCAAGTTTATCTTTACAACAATTCGGGAATTTGGGTTTATAAACAAGGCCGCTTGATTGTAAATGGAACAAAAGAAGACACTGTTGTTTTTCAAGGTGTTCGAAAGGAATCTCAATACCGCGAAGAATCTGGGCAGTGGGATAGAATCTGGATCAATCAAGGAAGCACCGGAAATAGCATTAATTACGCGGTTATAAAAAATGGAAACATTGGAATTCAAGCCGAGGATGTTCCTGCATTTGGCACAGGATTACCTCGTCAGCTTTCATTGACAAACAGCCGCATTCGAAACATGAAAGCGTTTGGAATTTATGCTGTTAATTATCGCATCAACGCCTTCAACAACGTAATTTCCAACTGTGGTTCGCATGCTTTAGCAATTGTAAATGGTGGAACATATAATTTCCGGCATACAACCATCGCCAATTATTGGAGTGATGCGGTTAGATCAGATGTTTCTGTATACTTAAGTAACGCAATGGCAGGCCCTAACAATTCAGTTACTGTTGCGGATTTGAATTTTAATTTCTCTAATGGGATTGTATACGGAAATCTGCAAAGCGACAATGAAATTGAGGTTGATGGCATTAACAGTGCAGCATTTAACTGGAAATTCGAGAATTGTATTTTGAAGCTTGATAATCCAAATATCAACTCAAGCGATCCTACCCATTTTTCATCCAACGTGTTAAATCAAGATCCCAAATTTAAAAGCGCGCAGGAACAAGACTATCGGCTTGAAAGTAATTCTCCAGCCATTGATGCAGGTTCACTTACAATTACCAACCAAGCTCCGGCTATTCCTGAAGATATTTTAGGTAATACGCGACTTGCAGATTCGGCGCCAGATTGTGGAGCTTTCGAATTCATTCCTTAGAACTTGTATCGACAGTTTATTACCTTTGTGTTGGATTAACACCCTGATTAATGAAACATATTGCTGTATTAACATCTGGTGGTGATGCTCCCGGAATGAATGCTTGTATTCGCGCAGTTGTTCGAACCTCTGCATACAGAAACATTCGTTGTAGCGGAGTTGTCGCTGGATACGAAGGTTTAATCAATGGCGAATTCCGCGAAATGGATTCAAAATCTGTCGGAAACATTATCCAAAAAGGTGGAACCATTTTAAAGACTGCCCGCAGTGCGCGTTTTATGACGCCTGAAGGTAGGGCAACTGCAGCCGAAAATATGCGAAAGCATGGAATCGAGGGTCTCATTGTCATTGGTGGTGATGGTTCATTTCGCGGTGCGGATGTCTTGGCAACCGAGTATCCCGAATTTAAAGTAATAGGTATTCCAGGAACAATAGATAACGATTTGTACGGAACCGATTTTACCATTGGTTATGATACGGCAATTAACACAGTTGTGGAAGCTGTAGATAATATCCGCGATACAGCAAGCTCTCATAACCGATTGTTTTTTGTTGAGGTCATGGGCCGCGACGCGGGATTGATTGCCCTGAGGTCGGGCATAGCATGCGGTGCCGAAGCGATTTTAATTCCCGAAACGCAAACTCATATAGACAAGCTTATCACACAACTTGAACGTGGTTGGAAACGCCAAAAATCGGGTCACGTAATTATTGTTGCCGAAGGCGATGATGCTGGAGGAGCTTATGAAATTGCCCGAATTGTTCAGGAAAAATTTGATAAACTAGAAACAAAAGTGGCCATTTTAGGCCATATTCAGCGAGGTGGAAATCCATCATGCATGGACCGTGTTCTCGCTACTCGTTTGGGCTATGAAGCTACTGAAGCACTTTTAAATGGTCACAATAGGGTGATGGCTGGTCAAATTGCAGGCAAAGTAAATTTTGTGGCTTTAGAAAGTGCTATCAAGCATAATGTTGATGTAAACGAAACAATTATCAAGATTGCCGAAATCATGGCACTTTAAACAAAAACACGTGCTTTTTCATTCCACTTACTTAAAGAGAATTTAAAGGTACATTTGCACAGAACACTAAATCAGTATATTACTTGAAAAAAGTCAGCTTTAACAACAAGAATAATTCATTCTCAGAGGCAGTCAACAGCGATGTAAAAGCTTATTTTGAGAGCAAGGGCATAAAACAAACAGGCGATTGGCGTTTATACATAAAGTCACTAACCTTAATTCCGGCTTGTATTGCTTTGTATGTTTTATTGTTGATGAATTTCATGCCGGTTGCTATTGCAATTGCAGCTTGTTTAGTGCTCGGGTTTTTGCTCGCAAGTATTGGTTTTAGTGTCATGCACGATGCTTGTCATGGTAGCTATTCGAGCAATAAAAATTTGAATTATATCATGGGTTTAACTATGAATGCTTTGGGTAGCAACGCATTCATCTGGAAAATTAAGCATAACATCATTCATCATACTTACACAAATATTGATGGTGTTGATGATGATATTGCTAAATCTCCGGTTTTGCGCCATTGTTACTCTCAACCTTATAGTCCGATGCATCGCTGGCAACATATTTACATGGTTCCTTTGTATGCTATTTCTTCCATCTTATGGGCTTTTGTAACTGATATGGATAAATATTTCAAACGTGAAATCAACGGAACACCTGTCAATAACTTCCCACTCCAAGAGCATATTTTGTTTTGGGCAACCAAGGTATTATACATCGTTTTTTACATCGCAATCCCTATTTATTTTGTGGGTGTTGGTCCTTTCCTTGCGGGATATTTTATAATGAATGCCTCCTTGGGACTCACCCTAGCATTAGTTTTTCAACTTGCTCACGTTGTTGAAACTACAGAGTTTGCTGATGCTTCACATGTTGACGGGAAACTTTCAATTGAAGATTCTTGGGCAATTTATCAAGTTAAAACGACTTCAAATTTTGCAACGAATAGCAAACTGGTTTCGTGGTTTGTCGGGGGATTAAATTTTCAAATTGAGCACCACCTTTTCCCGAAGGTAAGTCACGTGCATTATCCTGTTATTGCTAAAATGGTAGAATCTCGTTGTAAAGAATTTGGTGTGCCATATAACAACATCTCTACATTTGGATCTGCTGTAGCAAGTCATTTTAAAACCATGCGAATGTTCGGTCAGTTTGAGCAAGCTCCGCAAAAAGCGCTTGCTGCTTAAAAAGGCTATATGTTATGGCGGTTTGGGACATTCGCATTTGTATTTATTTTAGTCCGTGTCATTTCAATTATTCGGCGCAAGCCAGAGGACGACGAAAGCGGAGAACTTGAGTCGTATCATCAGCTAAGCGTTTTCCCTAAAGATGAAGCTTTACATAAGTTTCTTAAATCGGCATTTCATTATTATCAGCTTTTATCAGGTGTTGAGCAATTGATGTTTCGCAAACGTCTTGCGCTATTGCTTAAATCAAAGTGGTTTGCCGGTCGCAAAGGACTTGAAGTAAGTGATTCAATGATGCTCATCTTGGGCGCAACTATGGTCCAAATAAGTTTCGGTCTTAGACGCTTCTATTTCCCAAAGTTCAATCGAGTGGTCGTTTTTCCTGACGTTTTTTACTCCCGTTTATTTGAGCAAAATCTCAAAGGATTAACGGTATATCATTCTGGGATAGTGCTCATTTCTTGGCCACATTTCGAGCATGGCTTTTCTAATCCCAACGATAAAATTAACTTGGGCCTACACGAGTTTGCACATGCCTTATATCTTGATTATTACGGAAATAGGTTAATGAAGAATGGCTTTTCACGGTGGACAAATGTTGCCATGATTGTTTTTGATCAGATGCAGCATCAGCTTGAGGGGCATTTCTTGAGAAAGTACGCAGCAAGCAATATCCACGAGTTTTGGGCGGTATGTATTGAGCATTTCTTTGAGGCTCCTGTTGAGTTTAGGACGGAGCTTCCGCAACTTTATGAAGCAACAGCAAGAGTCTTAAAACAAGATATGGCGAAGCGAGTGTTGTCAATGCAAAAATTGGATTCTACTTAGTGTCTGTCCACAGAGTAAAGAGTTTGAACTATAGAGGCTTCTGATCAGGCGCACGAAGGACGAAAAAGCACAGTTTACTTTTGTAAATGAGCATTTTTCGAACTAGCGCAACGACACCAGGAGACTCTAAGACACTGGAATGGAACACAAGCACTCCACAGAAAAAGAACACTTATGATTCGCAAGGGATTAAAAAAAGGCGATCCAGTAAAATTTTGTTTTAGCAACATTGATATAAATGAGCGAACCCATCAGGAATTTGCTTTCATGCAGGTCCAAAGACACTGGGTAGAAAGAGCTTTTGAAGATGGCAAAGGTGAATTAGGAATGGCTGATTACCAGGTAAGAAAACACAACGCATGGTATCATCATCAAGCTTTGGTAATGCTGGCCATGCAATATTTAAACAAGAAAAAAACAGAATTAAAGCAAGCTGTTCCTTTGCTCTCTGTGAGGGATGTTAGACTGAATATTATTGCAGCTCTTAAAGAACAAGGAGCTGAAATGGAAAAAGAAATTAACCAGATGTTTGAAAGACATCAACATCGAATAAATGACATTAATAGGCACTACGCTGATAATGAGCACTTGTAGAGTGACAAAGTAGAATTAGGGTTCACTCAAAAACGTTTAATTCCTTTTAAATGAATTATTTATCATGGAGACAACCATTACTATTGCATGGGTTTTGTCAATTATCTACAAAAATCCTTGCACCAAGATTGCGCTGAATTTTTCATTATTTACTATTTAAGCTAGCCAGAAATACGGTATTTGCTTCGTTACAGCCATTTCGAAGTATTAAATATACATCTTCAATGTCTGTGCCTTGCATCCGCCGCATTTCTGACTTTTTGAGTGAACCCTATTTAATGGTAATTTCATCAATAAAAATAAAGGCATCCCCTCCAGCTCCTTGATGCCAATTGGGGAGTGCCCCAAAGTTTTTGGCCTTTACCTTTACGTAACGAGCACTTACAGGATAAGGCATAAACATTGGCTCTGGTTTTCCATCATCTCGTCCTGAATTAAAAACAGCACTCCAACGTTGAGAATTGAAATCATTAGCAGAAACTGTTGGAGAAACATTTCCAAAAACCATCCAATCTTTACCATTAAGCGATGTAAAAAATTCAACTTCCGTTGGCAATAGAATCCAACTTCGGGTATCTTGTAAAAAAGAGGCATTAATAGAGGTAATCAAATCAGGCTTTTTCATATCAATAATACACTCAAAATCTTGACCTTGATAACCTTGCCATCCACCTTTACGCCAATCTTCATCAGCATAGAATCCATCAATAATTCCGGCATCTCCACCAGCAGTATATTGTGGACTATAGACCGATTTAATTTCAATTGAAAACTCGTTAGGAATAGGGTAATAACTTGCTTTAGCCGGTAAGCTGGTCTTTCCAGATTTGTCTTTAGCAATTACAAAGTAATCTTCTCTTTTTGATACCGTAAGCTTATCACTAATGGGCTTATACGTCTTAAGGTCTGCATCCTTAGAATTAGAATATAATAGCTCCACTTCTTGGTTTGGCTTTAATATTTCAACTTTTAAGGAATCTCTAAAAACCATTGTTGTTGCAGAAAAAACAGGTGCTTGAAGAATTTTCTCTTTTGGATATAATTCGAAAGGGCTTGGGTCGATTGCAGTAAACTCGAGGATTTCTGAGGAATTAGTAAGGTTTAGAGTGTTTCCTTTTAGTATTTCTGAATGATTAAACCAATAATCAGGCTTGCCATTCTTTGTACTTAAAAACTCATCTCTATTAGGCGTTGGATTGTTAATCGTGAATGGCTTTCCACCGACAGGAGTTATTTCAACCTTGCTAAAAATGGGTTGAATTAATGAATATGTTGGTAGTCCCGGGCAAATTGGATAAAACCCCATCGTTGAAAAAACATACCATGCACTCATCTGACCACAATCTTCGTTACCTGATAAACCGTCTGGAGCATCATTATACATTTCATCAATAATCTGATAAATTCTCTTTTGGGCTTTTTCAGGTTCACCTAACTCGTTGTATAACCATGCCATGTGATGAGAAGGTTCGTTGCCATGCGCATACTGACCAATTAGACCCGTGATATCACTTTGATCTCTACCTGTAGTAATGCTATTTGCATTAAACAATAAATCTAATTTTGAAATTAAAGCCGCCCTTCCCCCATGCATTTCTGCTAAGCCATAGATATCATGTGGAACGAAGAAACTGTACTGCCAAGAATTGGCTTCAGTAAAGTGGTTATTAACTTCTCTAGGCTCAAAGGGCTCAAGCCAAGCCCCGTTTTTCTTTGGTCGCATAAACCCTGTAGAAGAATCAAATAAATTTTTCCAGCTTTGAGCGCGTTTATAGAATTCGGCTGCAACCTCAGAATTACCAATATCTTCGGCAAAACGAGCAATACACCAATCGTCATAGGCATACTCTAATGTTTTAGAAACCGATTCAGATTCATCATCAATAGAAAGCGCTCCATATTTTATATAATCAGGTAATCCGAAATGATTCCATTTTGCACTTTTAACCATGGCTTCTAAAGCCAGATCTTTATCAAAATCTTTTATGCCTTTAAACCAAGAGTCGGTAATTACAGAAACGCTATGATAACCAATCATGCAATCTGTTTCGTTGGCAGCAAGCTCCCAGACGGGCAATCTTCCACCTTGTTTATACATTAAAAGGAAGGTTTTGATAAAATCATTTTGACGTTCAGGGTAAAGAATAGCATATAAAGGATGAGCAGAGCGGAAGGTATCCCAAAGGGAAAAAACAGTATAAACAGTATGATCAGCTTCATGAATTTTCATATCCATCCCGCGATAGCGGCCATCTACATCATTTGCTGTATTTGGCTGAATCATAGTATGATAAAGTGCCGTGTAAAAAATGTGCTTTTGCTCGTCCGTTCCACCTTGAACTTGAATTCGATTCAATTCGGTATTCCAATTGACAATCGCTTTTTCCTTTGCTTGATCAAAACTGATCGCCTTAGATTCCGTTTCTAAATTCAAATGAGCTCCTTCTTGTGATGCGAAAGAAAGTCCCACTTTGACTTCCAGCCTATTCGTGGACATATTTTCAAACTCCACAATTGCATTCAAATCGCCTTCCTTATTATTGCTTTCGCCTTTTATGTTGTTAATCTTCTGAGAAAAAACCATTTCATAGTAAATCACCTGATCTGTTGCCCAGGCCTTGCTGCGTCGCATTCCACGAATTCTGTAGGAGTCAACTTGCTCAATTTTCCCTTCAAGCAGTTCGTCGCGATGTTTCAAGTCGAGCACAATTGCTGCGTTTTTCCCTTCGAAGGTATAGCGGTGAAATCCCACGCGAGTGGAAGCCGTTAATTCTGCTTTTATTTTATGTTTTTCAAGGTAAACCTCATACCAACCAGCTCCTGCTTTTTCTTTATTATGACCATATTTTGATTGATAAATTAGCCTGTCGGCGGATGCATTTTCAAGATTCATTGGCATCACCATGATATCTCCGTAATCCGAAACTCCAGTTCCACTAAGGTGCGTATGAGAAAACCCATAAATGATTGAATCGCTGTAATGATAGCCTCCGCAGCCATCCCAAGAGCCATCGATGCGTGTATCGGGACTTAATTGCACCATTCCAAAAGGCGTGGTTGCACCCGGAAATGTATGACCGTGCCCACCCGTTCCGATGAAAGGGTTAACAAGCGATGCAGGAGAAATTTGCGCAAAAAGGCTTATTGGCAATAAGAGAGATAAAAGCAGCGATTTCATTCATTAAAATTGGAGTCAAAAGATAGACAGATTCGATGAATTTGGGCGGCTGAACCGGGCTTTCCGCTTCTAGTTGTTTTCCCCCGATTTCTTCGGGGTTCAACAAGCTATCCGCTACAATCCCTGCCGCGGAGCATTGTGCTCAATCGAGGCATTTATAAGCCAGTTTAGACTAAAATCAAGCAGTTGTGAATGCTTCGTTCGCTGCAGATTTGCGACAATTAAACAAGCCGTTCACCGCAAAACCCAGTCAGGTGCATTACATCAAATATTCATTAACGGCCTGCCTAATTTTAGTTTTAACTTCTTCCCAAGTTTGACCTCGAAGGCAATCAGGATTTTCACTCAAATCTGCATCATCAAAATAAGTGATTGTTTGAGGTATTGAAATTAACAACATTTGATTTGGGAATTTTTCTTCATGCCATCCAATCATTTCAGAAAGTTTGTAGTTTTCTAAAAGTAAAGCCAAATCCCAAAAGTCCTTTTTCTTTCCTCGCCCAAGTATTGCTTGTATTTTCATAGCTGCAATATCTTCATCTGAGTAAAATACAACACCTTCTTCGACAGCTGTGCGTCTTATGATTGGATGAGGATAATATACCATGTCAACTTTAACATCGTTTATCGTACAAAACAATGATTTTTTGAATCCTGTTTCTTGATGAATAAATTGTTTTCCAAACTCAGATGCGAAAGAGTCAATGAGTAATGAACGATCAAATGATTGATTATTAAAAAAATCCAAATCAACAGAATGACGATGTCCATATCTTAATGCTAAAGCCGTTCCTCCCACTAAGCAAAACCCATTCAAAACATCTAGCTGCGAAAGGTGATTTAATAAGGCAAGTGTCCCTGGAATAACTGACTGTTTATGTAGCATTTAAAGTCTGCGATTGGTTTATTCACAATTGATTCAAGCAAGCCCCATTTATGTTCAGGCATATATTTCGCATTTAAAAGGGCTACCCTCACCTTCTCGTCCCCATAAAATCGTCTAACCTGACGAATGTCATTCACATCGCCACGTTCAAAAACACGCTCTATGATAAAATTGGCATATTTCTCATAGTCGAGCTCCTCGAAACGAATATCCCAAAAGATACGCTTGTCCAAATCTGGTTTTGAGGGCTTTTCCATTCGATAAAAATACGCAGAAATTGATTAGTGTTTGTCTAGAATGTCGTCTGTCTGCGTTGCACTCTCTCGAAAAATGTTCATTTACCATTAGTAAACTGCGCTTTTCTCGTTTCCTTCGCCTTGAAAGCCTACATTCTAGTTCAAACACTCAACTCTAAAGACGGACCCTAATTATTAATGCATCAAATGCGGGTAAAACTAACTCAACGAGAATTTGAATGCAATTCAATTATTGAGGCTTAATTCTAGAATTAGAGTGCAGGTTGCCATTACTAAAAATCTGAAGAACAATATCATTGCCTACAATCTGACCAGTTCCTGTCATGTAAAAACCATTGTTAACAAGAGGAACCATCGTAACGGTTTGATTGGTGCAATCGGCATTCAAGACAACATCGTAAACGGTTAATCCAGAAACAACTAATTGTCCATCAAGATTATAAGAACACGAAATAGTTTTGTTTAACAGATTTCCACTACTCACAAAAGTAATTTGGCCATATATGTGATTACGAAAATTGTAAAGGCAATTCGGGCGATAGATAAGACTTATATTTTTCGTTCTAATTGCATTGTTCTCGCCTGGTACCGAAACCATAACAATTGCAGAATAAGCTCCTGGGCTCGAAAGAGTTTGGTAAAAGTCAATGTTCAGAGCTCCACTTTGATTGCCGGCTATTGATACTGGACTCTCAAAGTGGCCAAAGTTTGAAGGAACGGTTTCAAAGGTTGCAAAAAATTCTTTGTTTGATTCACTCTGAACCGAAACAGCTAACGACTTGGTCCCGCTATTTTAAAATACGAGTGAGTCGGGGCATGAAAAACTGAAAACGGTCGCATCGGGTTGTTGGGGATCTTCCTCCTTTTTGCAAGAGCTAACAATAGCGAGCAATAGCGAAATGGCAAAGTAGTTAAGAATGTTTTTCATGAAACAAAGATAGTTATGTCGTTTACTAAAAGGCAGCATTTGGATTGGTGGTTTTTGTATTTCAAATAAGTTGAAATGATAAAGTCAATAATCCCATTAACTTGCCTAGCAAATTGAACATGACAAACCACTCTCTCGAAATTTGTGCATATTCAACTGAATCTGTTCGGCGCGCTGCTGCAATTGGAGCTCAACGTGTAGAATTATGTAGTGGAAGATTGGAGGGCGGCACCACACCATCCTTGGGAATACTCAAGCAATCATTGAATGTTCAAGGGATTGACGTTTATCCGATTCTCCGTGCACGTGGTGGCGATTTTTGCTACTCTCAAGATGAGTTTGAAGAAATGCTTATCGACCTAGAGCTTTTTCGAAGCCTAGGTGTTCCCGGATTTGTTACTGGAATATTGTTGCCTTCAGGTCAGTTTGATATGGGACGCATGGATATTCTCAAGCAAAAGTCTGGCAATATGAACTTTTGTGTACATCGTGCCATAGACATGTGCTCGAATTCACTTCAATCGTTCGAAGAACTTATAGAACTAGGCGTTAGGCGCGTTTTAAGTTCGGGACGTAAAAACACAGCATTGGAAGGGATCGATAACCTTTTACAGATGCAGCATTTGTTTGGAAACCGTATTGAAATAATGGCAGGAAGT
>Ga0335396_10005328_pt1 | contig 13386 bp, 12 predicted proteins | sample FRY02_FD_205743 | JGI IMG/M metagenome (GOLD analysis project Ga0335396, IMG submission 205743) | Freshwater microbial communities from Lake Fryxell liftoff mats and glacier meltwater in Antarctica - FRY-02 (spades assembly) (version 2) | ecosystem: Environmental > Aquatic > Freshwater > Ice >... | reverse complement strand
TTTGGCAGTCGCGTTGACAGTGGCGGCATTAATGATGTCGCCCAGGCCGAGGTCGTAAAATGTGAGCGCAAGGCGGCGCCGTAACGCGGCCTGGCTCTCGCTAGGGGTGAAAGGTGAACGTGCCATGTCAGTCTCCATTTCTGGAACGGCGTTTCTTACGCTGGTGTTCCATCGCTTAGGGGTCGAAACCGGGGCGAAAATACCGACCCGGCTGCGTGTTTTTGTAAAATACAAAGGGGGTGTAACACGGCTAGAAACCCCTTAATTAATTGAGTAAGAGAGATATCTTGACGACGCGACACCCCAGGCCTAGGTTGTGATTGTCAAAGGGGGTAGGGCATGAAGGTCGCGTCAACGCCGTGGCGCCGTGCGCACGAACTCGATTGGTGCTCAACAGTCCGGCCGTTGCCGCATTGATGCCGACGTCAGACGATTTTGATCGCCACACACCAGATCGCGTTGTACCACTCGTTGCCTACCTCGCATCACATCTGTGTCACTTCACCGGCCGAGTGTTTGCAATTGAAGGGTCAGATGTCGCCATATATGGCCCGGCCGTGATCAGGGTTGGAGATTTTGGTGAAGAGACACCCATTTGCTACGTTTTAACAAATATCAGAAAGGATATGAATGACATTTATGGCACCGAGACGGAATGATGATGATTCAGATATCGAGTCGGGCGGTGATGAAGAATCTGTCAATATCGCACCCGGAGTTGGTGTGTACGGGATGTTCCCGAGTTTTAACTACAAGCCGTGGCTCGCGTTAGGTGAGTTTCTTGATAATTCTATATCTAGTTTTCAGTTGCATCGTAAGGCGCTTGAGGTTATGCACGGGTCTAGTTTCAAATTACGAATCATGATCGACTATGAACCTGAAATGGGAACGCTCGAGATACGAGACAATGCAGCGGGCATAGACAAGAAACATTTTGCTGTAGCTTTCGCGTTGGCTAAGCCACCAGACGATCTTCGTTTCATAGGGAGATATGGAGTGGGGATGAAAGCCGCAGCCTGTTGGTTTGCACGTGATTGGTCAGTGCGAACGTCAGCCATCGGAGAAGATGTCGAGCGTTGTTTAAATTGGTCGACAAAGTCAATTACAGAAGGCGAATCAGAAACGCTTCTACCAGAAGTTCGGCCCGTTTCTGTGTCTGATCATTACACGGTCGTGACTTTAAAAAACATGATTCACCCACCAACAGCCCCGAAGACAGTTGCAAAGATCAAAACATATTTACCAAATATTTATCGTGAGTTTATGAGAGATGATGAAGTGGAAATCCTTTGGAATGGGCAGTCATTGAAGGTTGAAGAATTTCCTACACTAAAGGCGTCACCTCAATGGGACCTAACTCAACCCGAGCAGATTTGGGAACAGCATGTTCAATTGATGATGGATGACGGCAGGACGATAAGAGGTCGTGTTTTCCTATTGCAAAAGATGCGCCGAAGTTATACAGCGCTTAATCTTTTCTGGCACAATCGACTCATCCTGGGGAACATCGGCGAAAATCACCGTCCTGTTGAACTGTTCGGAGCGGGCAATAGTTTCGAGACTGGTCGTCTTTGTGTTGAGTTGTTCATGGACGAGTACGAGCCAACTGTCGACAAAATGGGTTTCAAGTTTCAAGATAATGAAGCGACGTTAGAAGAAATCATTGATGCACTAAAGAAAGAGGGCTCCCAAACCCTTCGCCAGGCGCGTGATTACCGTGAGCCGAAAGTTAGCCCGGACGATGTTCCGCCTGACATGCCGGAGATAATCGGTGTTCCTGGAGGCTCCGTGGTGGGCAAACCAGTCAAGCCGACAGTCGCTAATCCTTATCCAGCGCCGCCCCCGATGTCGACGTCTGGCGCGCCCGGACCTCGAGAAATAACGAAGGTGAAACTTGAGATTGACGGTGTTCCTTGGGAGATCATTGTTCGCCTTGGCTTTGGACCAGGCGAAAATATCTTCGTTAACATAGGGGAGGCGGGGGCGGACGGTCATGGTGGACCCCAAAGACTGTTCATCACCTTGGGCATGGAGCATCCATTTGTTGTCAACTACTGGTCAGATGATCGAACGGTTCAGAAGTTGATGATCATCATGGCTTCTGCGATCGGTTTCGGCGAAATTGCGGCCCGGCGAGCAGGTGCCACATTCCCAAGTTTCGTGCGTAACAATATAGATCAGTTCCTTCGACTAGTCGCGCTGGGAAACAGTGCTCAGCAAAATATTGAAAGGTAAGAACCATGGAAATATGGAAGCCGGTTCCCCCTATGGATAAAACTTTTAATACTCCAGAAGGAACGATTCCTATTTGGTCACCGAAAATTGGAATCGAATTCAATAGGTTTGTTGCACGTTTGCCCCAGCCACAGCAAGAAAGACTTACGGATGAAACTCCCCGAATTGTAAGTGCATGTGTGAATCCTTCGAAAGCGGTCACCAGCCCACGGAAGAATGCCGGTTTGGTTCTGGGATATGTTCAGAGCGGTAAAACATCTTCATTCACGGCTGCCTCAGCGCTCGCTCACGATAATGGATACAAATTAGTTATCGTCGTTGGCGGTGTAAACAGGATTCTTTTGAGTCAAACTTTTGACCGATTGCTATCAGATTTGGATTTAGACAAGCAAGACGTAGTAAACCGTTGGACAAAGGTTCTTAATCCAAAACCAGGGTCAGCTCCAGCGGTGCAGCAAATCCAGAACTTGCTGTTGAGCCATGCAAGCAATCTGCGATCAGGAAGACCTACTGTTGGTCCAACGCCAATTATTGTCGTTATGAAAGAGACAAGTCATTTACGAAATCTAAATGCACTACTCAAAGGAATTGCCGGACCTAATAAAGATCAGTTGGGTGGAATTTCTGCGCTCATAATTGATGATGAGTGTCATATGGCAACGCCAAACGTGGCGAAGGTAGATGAAAAATCAAGAATTTATGAGTTAATGGGCGAGATGCGGAGTTATCTGCCACACCATTCGATCTTGCAATATACGGCAACGCCTCAAGCCAATCTGCTATGCGAGGTTGAAGATGAGTTTCGATCGGATTTTGTCCGACTACTCGGGCACGGTCCTGATTACGTAGGAGGCAGCGCGCTATTTCTTAAACCGCCAAAGGGTCGTTCAATCAAGTCTATTCCTGCTATAGAGCAAGCATTTGCCAAAGCAGCTAGAGAAGATGATGAAAGTGCACCTTCACTCCGGCGGGCACTAGCAACGTTTTTACTCATCGCTTCTAATGATTATCACATGAAAATCGAGGATGGATCGCACCAATTTGAACGATTTTCGATGCTTGTTCATTCGGATTCGGCGGTTGCGGTTCATAGAGTTTTCCAGACATGGCTCACATCACTAAAGAATTCATGGCTCAATTTGCTAAAGGACGACTTAACGTCGGCTGACCGTATTGAACTGAGAAAGACAGAGTTCGAACCGGCTTATGAAGATCTTCAAGAGACTTCTAATCAGCAGCTATATTCGCTAAATGATTTGTTTGGTCCTCCTATGGCGAACGTTTTGCAGTTCTTGCACATCTGGCTTGTTGATGGTTCCAAGGACGGAACACGAGAACCAGATTTTGACCTCAGTAATTACAATATTTTAAATGGTGGTGAGATGCTCGGGGTCGGTTTTACGATTCCTCGACTGCACGTTACGCACATGCTCCGCAGCGGTGGTCAGGGTCAGATGGATACGATCCAGCAGCGTGGTCGGTTCTTCGGGTATTGCGGATCATGGTTTGATAAAATTCGTGTTTGGCTCGAAGATGATGTGAAACTGGCATTCGAGGGTTATGTAGAGGAGGAGGAGTTTCTCCGCCGTGATCTACAGGATTACGACATCAATAACAGGCTATTGAAGGGTTGGAAAGTAAGGTTGCGCCTCAATCCACAAGCTCGTCCTACTCGGCGCAATGCAATACGCCGAGAAATAAAACGGTTTAACACTAATGAAGGATGGATTGAGCAGAAGTATTGGCTTGCAAATATTGAGTCGAAAATATCCAATCGTGCACTCATCAATGACTTCATTACCGCAACGGGCGCATTTCTATCGCCTTCACGTCAGGCACTTGAATTATTGCCCGCTGAAGCAAAATTACGCGGTGGCGAGCCGAAAACTCAGCACTTTCATGCAGCTACCGACTTGGAAGCGCTTCGCCGTCTAGTTGTTGATTTCGCTGTCGAAGCAAGGGATAGAGATAACTTCAACGTAGGTCTTGAAACGCTCGATGAAATCATGATTAGTTCTACTCTTAATCCGGGTGGGCTTCTTGGTCAAGTTGATGTTTTTACGGTTGCCCACGGTGCGCGTCCGAATCGACGTCGTCGCGCGATTAACGGGGACAATCACAAAGTAGATTTATTTCAAGGAAGAAATGATGAGTACGTTGGTGATCGTAAGGTGCATTCAAATCGGATAACACTTCAAATTCATATGATTGACCATGGGGCGAATGATGACCAAATAGACGAAGAAGAGGTGGTCTATATCGCGATTTGGCTACCAGATAAAGCACGACTGTGGGCCGAGAATTGGATTCAAGAAGTATGAGTTTGTTTAACTCAATTCTTGATACTTATCAACGATTGGCAAATGGGATGGACCCAACTGACAAGACGTTGCATGTAGAAAGTATTACTGGGTATGAATGGGCCCGTTTGGGCGTAATGCAGAATGCTGTGGTGCTACTTTTACCTCCGGAAATGAATGCGCTAGGACCGGACCACGATCTGGAGCATATCTGGATAAGCTCGAGAAAGAATTACAACATTCAGGAATCAGCGGTAATGCGTCTCGAGACCGTTGCCGTAATTGCTACTAAGAGCCGTGATGGTTGGCTCGTCGAGACATTTCTGGAACTTGTCGCAATGCTTTTTGACACCGGAGTTAATTCAGATCCCGAATCTGTTAGAAAGTTGATTAGAGACCTTATTTTGCTATTTAGAGCGCTGTCTCAACCGAGCCAAAAATCCACGCAAGGGTTGTGGGGCGAGTTGTTCATAATTCATCAGGCGCGGGATGCTGATTTAGTCGTTAATTCATGGCACACTACGCCTAATGATCGGTACGATTTTGCTCGTAGTCATGAAAGAGTTGAAGTCAAAACGACAACAGGACCTCGAATACACATGTTTTCACATGGGCAATTGGTGCCAATAAACGGTCTCCGCGTAACGGTAGCTTCCTTGGTTTTGAGCCCCTCTGGTGATGGCTATTCCTGCGCAGACTTGGTTTCTGAAATTCTACACAGATTGAGTACCGAACCGGCGCGACGTAATTTCGTTAATCAGGTTGTAAAAACACTTGGTGATAGTTGGAACACTCAAAGAGGATTCAGATACGACCATGACCAAGCCGCTCAAGGACTTCGTTTTTTCAATGCCGAAAATATTCCCAAAATTGTCGGACCAATTCCGCCCAACGTTCACGGTGTCAAGTATCAGTCGGATCTACAAGTGGTTGCTGAAATGGCAGCTACAGAGTTAGAAAGCCGCGACGAATTAAGCCTTGCAGTATTCGGGAGGGAGTGAACTTTGGAGATCAAGTCCACTACCTGGCCGATCAAAGTAGGGCAAAAATTGAAGAGGCGACAACTCCATTCGTTAGTCGGTGGGGCGCACCAGTGGGGCATAACTTCGTGCATGAATCGTGCTGCAGTTTTGGTCTTCAGCAATCCTTCGAAGGCTCGGAAGTTTGGTTATGACCGCTGGGAAGGTCCTCAGCAAAGTGGTGCCTACCACTACACCGGTCAAGGCCCAATTGGAGATCAGGATGTTTCAACCAGAGCGAACAAATCTCTTCTTCGGTCGAAGGCTCTTCATCTACCAGTACATTTATTTAAGTCTGAAGGCACGGATGTCACATATTTAGGTTTATATGAACTGACAGAAGATCTTTATCGATGGGAGAAAGCACCCGATGAGCGAGGTCAAATACGCAAAGTCGTTGTGTTCCATCTAGTTAAAGTTGAAATTGATCATTCCTGACCAAGTTTCTTTCGAAGTTGCCCTAGGGCTTTATCGGGGTTAACGGGGGCAAGTTCGACAGCACGAACAATATTTGGTGCAATTCGATTAAGTAATTCTTTGTTTTGTTTGACTAATTCGATAAAAACGTGCCATACAACACCGATGTTGACGCTATTTCCAAGTTGCTTATAAGTTGCTGAGGTCGACTGGTCTCCAAAATCAAACCAGTCTGGAAAGCCTTGAAGTCGGGCAGCCTCTCGCGGAGACAATCGGCGTTTTCGTGTTCCGATAATCGATGTTTGTGTAATCGCAACCAGGGCGGGTAGATACGTTGCCTGCTTCGCACGAATTCCTGATGGTCGTAATTGCATTACAGTCTCCCATAGCGTCGCTGTATCTTGAGCTTGCCACTCAAGTTTTCGTCTTGACCGTGGAAACGATTCAGAATATACCCCCCATTTTTCTGTCCATTCATCCAATAAGGGCTGGTGTTCTGTATAAAAAGTTGAATTCTTGCGAAGAATTTCAGCTTTCCATTCTGGTGTGCTGCTTGGGATTCTCAAACGAGATAATTGTCTCCAGTCGTCAGCCCATAATGGAAAACCAGGAAGTCGGAGTCCTTTCTGGTTCTTGCGAATTGAGGTTACAAAATCATCCCATGCGTTGATCCATAAGATTTCTCTTTCGGATAGGTTGCAATTTAGAAAACGCGGGTCGTCTTCGAGTGGCAAATGTTCTTCAAGATTCCAGTTCCTAGGATCCCAGGATTTTTGTGGTCCGTTTAATGTAATGGGCCGCTCCGCTACCAAGTTTGCATTCCGTGAAGAATCTCGAACAGCTGCAATAAAAACTCGTTCTCTAACCTGAGGGCGTCCGCCCTTAGTGGGCGAAAGTAAGTGAGGTGAAAAAATGGTTGGTAGATCGCAGACTCGATATTTTTCGGTACGAAGCGTATCAATGATGACTCGCCACTCACTCCTATGTCGCGGTCCAGCAAGATTTCTCACATTTTCAAGCAAAATAACTGCCGGCTTGTGGCTCCTCACGATTTGGAGAATGTTCCAGTACAAAGTTCCTCTTATTTCGTCCATCCCTTTTTGCTCACCTGATTTAGAAAATGGTTGGCATGGAAAGCCGGCAACCAGCACATCATGCTTGGGCACAAATGTTTTTCCTTTAGAAATATGAGCCGTGATGTCTCCCAATGGATCCAGTCCCCAATTTTTCTTATATATAAAAGCAGCTTTTGGATCGATCTCAACTGCATAGACGCATGTACCGCCCATTGCAGTTAGTGCTGCATGGAATCCGCCAATCCCCGCAAAAAGATCGACATACCTAAAAGACATAGGTCCCCACTAGATAGTAAAACTGTATGAGTGTGCTCATATAGCAATTCGAATTCACATTAACTCGTTCATATTATTTAATTGATCAGATGGATTTTGTATCTCAAAAGTATTGGAACTTATTGGAAAATTAGGATCCAGCAGTACTAAAGGATTTGCATTTCAGGTCACTAATTACTTGACGTCAACTTTCCAAGCGATATGTACAGCATGTTGAATCTGCTTTTGATTCCCTGAGTCAGGCATTTCAACTCTTTCAAGTTTCAAACCTTCTGACCGCAGGGCTTCGACAGCGTTTATTTGATCAGCAGGGTAGGCATCCCACTTGTTAGCTGAAACCAAGGTATTTAGAACGAAAGCACCAGTCATAGGTGCAAGTAGAAAATTTTTGAAAACACTTGCTGGGTGTTCAAGGAGCCACATTGCGCGAACTCGTAGCGATGTGGCTTCCAATGCATCAACATTGTTAAATCGACCGATTTCATTGCCTGGCTTCCCGCCAAGGTCAGTGACTGTTAACGCAAGTTTGTCAAAAATTAGGTCGTACGTATTCGCGCTGTCTGCAATACATCTACCATCTATCAGCCATAAAGCTTCTACGTATTCGTCGTTTGCCTTTCCAATGAAATAGATAAAATCTTTCTCGCTCCAATCCTCGCACGTTCTGCAACTCTCTTGAATGCGCGGGTCGTTTGCTTTCAGAGTTCGTTTAGGTGGGGAACTATTGAGCTGAATCTGCCCAATACCACCGTGCGTCTTGACCTCCACTGCGTCGCCACCCCGAATCATGAAGTCTGGTGGGTGGTTGGCACTGCCACGCCAAGAAAAAGTTCGCTCCCACGCAGCGTCAACATGGGATGAAAGTGCTCCGAGGCTTTGTGAAAACATGTTCTTTGCAAAAATTTCAAATGGTCTTCCCTGAGAACCAAGCGAACCACGGGGTTGGGACCTTAGAGAGATTCCTCGACCTCCCCCCATTGAAGCGACTCTCACAAGTTCACATATCGCTATTGGTATGGACGATGCAGAAGTGCTACTCATAGTTGGAGGTTAGTCACAATCGTATCTTGACACTACGAAGCAAGTTGGCCTTGTTTGTTTGGGTAGCGGCACCGCTTTTTTCGATCGCCGGAGAGTACTGAACCTCTAACGAACTCACTTCGCCTATTCTTCTTAAACTTTGAGACATCTTGGAGAATCTGGGTAGCGAGTGCTTCTGCAAATTTTACTGGTACCGCATTACCGATCATTTTGTAGCCATCAGCAACATAGTCATAGATGAAGAGGTGTTCATCTGGGAAAGTTTGAACACGGGCACATTCGCGTACTGATAGTCGCCGGTAATTTGCTCCATCAACGAAAGCCCTCACATCTTTACCGACTGATACCATCTCAGGGGCCTGAGGGTGAAGTGGAGCGTGCCGCCCACCGGCTTGAATCGTGAATGACGGTCGATGCCAAGGGCGAACGCGATTCCGAGACATGAAAATACTTGAAAATCCACCAGTGAAGTATTCGTGGTTGGTAATTTTTGTTTTTGGGTTCTTCTTGTTCTTTTCGAGCGCTGGTACAACATTCTTTCTCAAATCCCAGATCGCATCTTTAAGTGTTAGCAGGGGCGTTTGTGTCGTAGGGGGTTCAAAGTGTTTTTCATATTGGGCCAAGTATCCAACGATGATCACACGTTCACGGTCTTGAGGGACACTAAAGTCATTGGCGTTTAGCAAGTGATAGGAAACGTTATATCCGATGTCGCTAAACATCTGAAGAATATTGTTGAAAGCTTCGCTGTGTCGGTTGAAAACGATTCCAGAGACGTTCTCGGCAAGAAAGAACAGCGGACGTTTTGCTTCGAGAAGACGAATGTATTCAAAAAAGAGTTGCCCGCGATGGTCTTCAATGCCGCGCAACATTCCTGCTTCGCTCCAACTTTGACAAGGTGGCCCACCGATCATCCCGTCGCAGTTTGGAATATCATCAGGTTCAACATCTACGATGCTTCGAGTATCAAGTTCAGTGTCCGGAAAATTGTGGCGATAGGTGTCCCAAATGGATTTGTCGTACTCATTGGCCCAAACAACCTTGAATCCAGCGTCCTCAAAGCCTCGGTCAAGTCCTCCGGCTCCGGCAAAGAATGTTGCTATTTTCATTAATGTCATCCTAAATCGTCAGTGATAGATGTTCGTAACTCACGGTTGACTCTACGCAAGGGGTGTCGCAGTATTACTGGCGTAGCGTTTCATCAAATCTTTAATAAAGCGCAACCTTGATACGGCCAAAATTTTAGGTGTTGTCGTTGGCGCTGACCTCGAGGGTGCGCTGAAAGAGCATTCAATTGATTCAATTCAAAAGAGAGAAGACGATCACCCTCAATCTGATTCGGCCTGGGGATCTAGGAGGTTCCAAGATCTCCAGCCAGAATCAGCACCCCGCACATCATAACACGACATCGGGAAGGACTCTGAAATCGCTTGGCGAAGTAGGCGAATAGATACATCTATATATATGTGTATCCACATCTCGCATGGCGGATAATTTCAGATGTCGTTTAATGCTTTAAGAGTATTTCAACGATTTCTATGAGCAGAGGGTTGAGTTTCTGCAATAGTTCGGCATCCGTACCTTCTGGGTCGTACATTTTTCCGCCATGGAAGAGTCTGTTTCGTACCTTGCTAAAAAGTATCGAGAGTTGCGGACTTTGTTCCCTATATTCAGCTAAGTCAACTTGCATTCCAGGTCTGAAAAACCTTTCAAGCTGTTTCGCTGCAAAGCTTAATTCGGTATCTGATCCTGGTCCAATAATTCGGAGATTGTCACCTTCGGGGATTTGTCGCTGCCAAATATTTTCCTTAATTTTCTTTCCTATTTCAGTTTCAAGGAATGCTGCAATTTGAACGCTCTTAAGTTCGAGTGCTTCTTTGATTCGTTGCCGTTCCCATGTTTCTTCGCCACCCATAGGAAGTTTTCCAGATACATCTCCAGAAATTTGGGTTACACAAACGACAAGCGCGATATACGCGGAAAAATAGGCACTAAAAACATCATTTTTGTCTTGCTGTGCACGTGCACTCTTGAGCTATTGTCGTGCGAAAGGTGATCGGTCATGAACGGTTTGGATCTCAAGCATGATCTTGAATACTTGTTGTCTCGCGGACTTCAATATCAAGATGCTTATATTTCTTCAACGCTGCAAGACCGCGTTTAGCAAGTGAATAACTTCCAATACTGACGATCACATGCCAGTCGGCGAGATGTCGCTGGCACGCTGAATAAACTTCTTTCGGGACACCTTTGCCGAATAGATCATCAAGATCTAATCGGTTACGAGAACGAGACTTCTCAAACTCATCAAAGACAGCCTTTATGTCTCGGTTCTTGGCCCCAAGAATCGCAAACATCAACAATGCGTCTTCAGTTGGGTGCGAAGCTGTCGGCACCCAAACTTTTGCCTTTCCAAGCACTGGCGTCTCACTGTCGTAAAGGTTTCCTGGCAGCAGCATCCAAGCGGGTCGACTGTTTTCCCGGAGCAGTATTAGGTGGGTTGCATTGATCCCACCTTGGGTCCCCATAAACGAAGATCCTTGAGCTGGTCCAATCCAGATTTCGGCTGTGGTTTCTCTCATGTCGTTATGGTACTTGGGCGGAGTACCACACTTGGCGGAAACCTCAGTGCGTTGGCCACCCGATTCAAGGTGGTGGAAAGTTCACGCAGAAAGGTAGTTGCCTTTTCTTTCGGCTGTTTGGCCAGCAATTCGTCCATGGTGCTACATAGACCTGTCAGGCGATATCAAGTTCGAGGGTAAGGTCTGAAATATGGTCGCACAAAATTTCGTATACCTATATAAGACGCTTACTGGTACCTCTGTGTATGTCGGCTATGGTCACACGGTCCAACGAGCACTTACCCATACTGGGGCAAGTCATAATCGCGAACTCAAAGCATGGCTTGGCAAGAACAAGTTTGATCTGCAAATAGCGGGACCGTACACAAGCGAGGCCGAAGCAAAAGCCGTTGAAGCCGCTCTTATCTCGTCTATGAAACCGCGCTTTAATAAGGCTCCCGGTGATGGCCCAAAGTTTGCTCCCGTAGGCGTACCGCCCAATTTATGGGAACGCCCACAGATGGAGCCGCTAACCCTTGGGCAAATCGGTCGGCACAGTGGCGGTGCGTTATTGGTCTATCTCGCAGCTGGCGATTTTCTGGTAGACGGTAGAAAGAAGTTCGATGCAGCATTGCCATCCGACGATATTGCAGTTTCGAATATCGAAAAGAACTGGGATATCACGCGTCTCGTAGAAAAATGGCGGATGAGACCAGAGTCGATTCCGAAGGTCTTAATTGGCATCCACGGTAAACCATCTCACCGTTTCATTGTTGGTGCACTTGAGATCGATAGGGCTGAGATTTGCAACCCAGAAAATATTCGACGCGCCAAAAGGTGGTCGCAGCCGCGCTGGCAGATTCCGTTGATAGACAGAGAATTATTAGATTTCGAAGATCTGCGTGGTAGGCGCGTTTCGAATATTAAGTTTGGACAATTCAGTCACCAACTCCACATTTGGATTGACAAAAATGGCCGGAAACGCCACCCTGTCTAAGTTCTCAAAAGTTCGGCTTCACCGGTCGGTTGTTTGCAATTGAAGGACCAGATGTCGAGATATATAGCCCCGCGGCAGTAGTGGGCGAATGCTTGACCGAAACTCAGTGGATGCTCAGCGAACTTGCACAAGCCCTATCTGGCGCACCTACCCAGATTTCGTCGCGAGGATTCTTTCCTGGCGGCCCCGTGCAACACAGCGTGCCATCGGGACGCACACTCAAATCGCTTGGCGAAGTAGGCATGTAGATACATCGGGATGGCTGCCTGGTCAGTGAACTAATAGATTGGAGATCCAAGGGCAACGCCTTATGGGGTCCCGGCGAAACGGGTTTGGGTGTAAAGCGAATTCTATGATAGTCCCTAGTGCGTCAAAGGTATTAGGGGCATCAAATGGACGGTCAGAAGTCGCATTCAAATCAAGTAGGGCTTAATGACCTGACCGAACTCGTGCGTAAATTTGCTGCAGAGCGTGATTGGGAGCAGTTTCATACTGTTCGTAATCTGGTGCTTGCGCTAGTTGGCGAAGTGGGCGAGCTTGCGGCAGAGGTTCAGTGGATTGCCGATGGCCAAGTTGCCGGGTCTCTCGAGAAGCCGGATAAAAAGGCGCAGATCGCTTCAGAGTTGGCAGACGTTCTGACTTATGTACTCAGGCTTGCAGATGTTTTAGACATCAATTTGGCGGAAGAAGTCGTAAAAAAGATTTCTGTAAATGAGGAGCGCTACCCAGCGGACAGGTCTCGCGGTTCGTCAGAAAAGTACACCAAGTATGAGTGAACCGCATTCGTCTCGTACGAATATTGGTGCCGAAGTGTGGGTTGGCGCATTGAGTGCAGGCCAAGAATCGAACTGGGACATTTGCAAAGAAAAGTCACTGTGGGGAAGTGGCGCCAATAATGCCCGCGGCGTAAAAGCAGGAGACGAATTTTTTCTTTGGCAAAGCGGTTCTGGCTGGTTCGCCCGGTGCGCTGTCACCAGTGATGCGGTCCACCCGACCAAGTCGAATCCGGCACCGTGGGATGACGGCCGGGATTACAAATGGATATTTGGGATTCGAGTTATAAAAGAACTTGCGCCAACCTATAACCCTGGCTCGACCGACAACAGACAGAACATAACTGGGATCCCGAATATCAGGCTTGGCCAGTTTCCAAAATTATCGGCACACGAGGCGTCAGCGGTGAAGAGTTTCTTCGGACTTGTTAACCCGCCAACAGACCCAGAAAATGAAGTTATTGATGCACTCAATGATGCGGCCGAGACAGAGATAAGACAGCGAGTGATTGATGGCCCTGTTGAAAAGCTGCAGCTAATAAAAGCTCGTCGTGGTCAGGGTGTGTTTAGGCACAATCTTGAACTGATTGAGAAGTCCTGCAGAGTTACAGGTCTGAGAGATTTACAGCACCTCAGAGCCAGCCACATTAAACCTTGGCGTAACTCGGATGACCTAGAAAAAGTCGACGGG
>Ga0335396_10005308_pt1 | contig 13418 bp, 8 predicted proteins | sample FRY02_FD_205743 | JGI IMG/M metagenome (GOLD analysis project Ga0335396, IMG submission 205743) | Freshwater microbial communities from Lake Fryxell liftoff mats and glacier meltwater in Antarctica - FRY-02 (spades assembly) (version 2) | ecosystem: Environmental > Aquatic > Freshwater > Ice >... | reverse complement strand
TCGTACAATCATACAGGGCAGAACACTATTCGCCGTAGACCGGAATCGTCTCCGGGCGAACCTGCTGGTTCTGCTCGTCTACAGGTGTCCAGATGGTCTCGGACATAATCGCATCCTCAACCCACTGGTACATGTGGGGCGGGGTGCCACCGGGCACGTTCTTGAAGCGCTTGGCCAGAGCCAGGCCCTTACGACCAATAATCGTGCCGATGTTGTAGTTGTGCGAGGTCCAAACGAAGTTCCACTGGTTGATTAACTGCTTGCGCGCGACGGGATCCCGCTCGGCACAATAAGCAGTGGCTAGATCGGCCAGTTCCTGTTCCCAATCACGCAGAACACGTTCGCCTTCCCCTTCGCGGTTCCAGTTGGGTGAAGTCTTGGTCAGAGGTGCCAAGTCTGTACAGCGGGTGAAGGGCAGTTGGAAGACATCGGAACGATCTGTCGTCATATCCCACTCGCCGCTGCTGTTCACATCGCTATTTGCCTGGCTGGTCATGGGACGGGCATTTACCTTGATGCCGACTGTGGCAAACATAGCTACCAACTGATCGCCGATTGTAATAGATTCGGCAGCATCCTGGGACGTGTTCAGGCCCACGATTACATCTTTGCCGGCTTCGGAACCCGAAGTGAAGTTGAGGATACCGTTGCCGTCCGTGTCCTCCAGCCCAATCTCAGCCAGCAGGGATTTGGCCTTCTCCACATCGTAGTTGTAGTAGACGACAGATGCCGGATCAAACTCGGGCGAGCCGGGGTAGAGACCGCCGGGGAAGCCGCGCAGGAAAGGACCACGCATAATCGACTGGGCGATACCGTCCCGATCGATGGCGTGACTCAGAGCCTGGCGGAATTTGTCCTCGCGGAACAACTCGCGGATGGCCATATCCCGGTCACTGGTAACACCCAGGGTCAGGGATTGATTCAACTGCAAGTTGAAGGCCAAGTCTTCGGGTCCCCAGTTCATGATAAACTGAGCATCCGGCTCCTGAACCCGTTTGAGGGCTTCCACATACTCGCTGGAGGGGTTCTCCAGGTTGGTGTGGTCACAGCCACCGGCCAGGGTACAGAGGGTACGGCCTACACCGCTGGGACCCTTCTGGTAGACGGCTTCGTCGATGTAGGGCAACTGATTGCCCTCTTCGTCGACCGTCCAGAAGTAGGGATTGCGGCGCATAATCAGTAGTTCGTCGGTCTTGTACTCGACAGGAACCCACGGCCCCATCGTCGCAATCGGCAGCTTCTCCGGTTCCAACGCGTTGGCAAAGGACTTGTAGTCCATACTGGCATCGTTCTTGGGGTGCAACGGTGCAATCTGGTGCATAGGCGAAACGTTGAAATCGCCTTCGTCCATAATGTAGAAGAGTTGCACGGGGTTCGCTTCAGCGAAGGTCCAGCGGATGGTGTAGTCATCCACTTTTTCCAGAATCGAAGGCTGGCCATTCAGGTTGAAAGCATCGCCCTTGACACCGTTGCGCACGACCTGGGGATCGTTGAGCAGGTCTTCCCAGGTGAACATCACATCGTCAGCAGTGAAAGGCACACCGTCAGACCACTTGGCACCTTCGATCAGGTGCATGGTCAACTGCATGCCGTCATCGCTCCACTCCCAGCTTTTGGCCAGGTTCGGGAAGGGTTCCACGTCCTGATCAGCACGGAAGAGAGGGCCGGTCTTGACCAGAGCCTGGTAGTTGAAGGACATGGATTCGATACCGAACCAACCGGAGGTGACGCCAGCGCCGTTGTTCCAACCGGCGGTGGGGCAGGCGGAGAAGTCCCGCCAGACATCGCCATAGACGCCGATGCCATCGGACATGCCGCCGGCCAGGATGACCTTCGGTTCTTTAGGCAGGCGATCAGCCACGGGGGGCAGGTCACCGGCTTCCACCAGCGCTGTCACCCAGGCCGGCTCGTGATATTCGGGCAGAGCCTTGTAGGTCACAATCTCGCTGATGGGCAAGCGATTGACAGATACACCGCCCAGGTCCAGCTCCGGCGGAGCAGGGAAATCAATCGTGTCACCGGGGCGCTGGCCATAAGGCGTGTCGATCATCGCCATTTCGGCTGGTGCTTCCGCAGCGGCAGGGGCTTCGGCAGCGGGTGCTGCTTCGGCGGGTTTGGCCGGTTCCGCCGCGGCGGGTGCGGCTGCCGGTGCTTCGGCTGCAGGCTCTTCGGTCGGCCCACAGGCCGCGAGCACTATCAGCAAAAGGCCGAACAGCAGCGAAAGGACTACTCTTCGTTTTGTCATACTTTTCCTCCTGAGGTGAACAAAAAAGAAACGACACACGGAAAACCGGGAGGTCCCGGTGGGGAAAGCGCTAAAGAAGTTCGACTTTTTCTAAAAAGTCGAACTTCTGGGTCCGATTATTCATGCAGCCAGCAGGCCACCAAATGACCGTTGCCGTCCAACAATTTCAGTTCGGGGGACTGCTCATTGCAAATCTGCATTCGGTGCGGGCAGCGCTCGGCAAAGGCACAGCCGCGGATGTCAACCGTCGCGTTGGGGACCATCCCTTCAATCGGGATGAGTGTCTTTGTCTTGCGGCCCAACACAGGCACAGATTTGAGCAGTCCTTCGGTATACGGATGTTTGGGGTTGTGGAAAAGGGTATGCACGTCGGCAAATTCCACCACTTTGCCCAGATACATCACAGCAATCTCATCCGCCACCTGGGAAACCACGCCCAGATTGTGGGTGATGAGCATAATCGAGGAGTCGAAATCCTCCTGCAACTCCTGCATCAGTTCTAAAATCTGGGCCTGCACAGTCACGTCCAGCGCCGTTGTCGGCTCATCGGCCACCAGAATTTTCGGATTGCAGGAGAGAGCCAGGGCGATCATCACCCGTTGGCGCATACCGCCGCTCAGTTGATGGGGAAATTCGTGCAAGCGTTGAGCCGGGGCCGCAATATGCACCCGTTGGAGCATCTCTTCGGCCCGCTCCAATGCCTGCCGCTTATTTACGTCCTGGTGGAGCATCACCACTTCAGCAATCTGATCGCCGATTGCGTGCAGCGGGTTCAGGGAAGTCATCGGCTCCTGGAAGATCATAGCAATCTGGCCGCCCCGAATCTCCCGAATCTGCTTGCCCCGGGGGTTGAGCTTGGCCAAGTCTACAATCGTGCCATCTTCCTGGTGAAGCAACATCTCGCCTTCCACAATCTTGCCCGGCGGCTCTTTGATCAGCCGCATGATGGAATGGGCAGTCACACTCTTGCCACAACCGCTCTCACCCACAACGCCCAGCGTCGATTGGCGTCCCAGTGTCAGGTTAACGCCGTTGACGGCCTTGACTGTGGCCCGTTCAAGAAAAAAGTAGGTCTTGAGATTTTTAATTTCCAGAAGGGGTTCGGAAGCAGTCTTGATCGTTTGTTCCACCGGGTGGTCCTCGGGTGACAAGAAATGAAAATGCCGTCGCCAGAATCAGCGCGCAAACGCGCCTGTGCAGCGCATCCGTCAATGGACTTCCACACATTATGCGGTTAGGGACTACGGCTTGAAATCGTTATGATTGGCAGGCATATTGGGTCAAAGAAATGCTAACCCAAATGGACAAATCGGGACAGTTGGGGTTGCCGTTCCAGATCGTTGCTCAAAACTTTTAGGAAAACGTTTTAAGCGGAGATAGAATCTATTGTAATTAGTCCGGCGTTCTTTGTCAAATCCGATTTTTGTCCCGTCGACAGTGGCCTTTATCTCTACTATACTCTCTTACATCACCCATCGTCCAGAAAGTTTTAATCGTTGATGATCACTGTCAAACACGTTGCCCAGCGCGCCGGCGTCTCGCAGGGCACTGTCTCCAATGTCCTCACGGGCAAGCGACCCGTCTCTCCCAATACCCGCACCCGCATCCTTCAGGCCATCGAAGAACTCGGCTATAAGCCCAATCTTCTGGCGCGCAGCCTGGTCAACCGGCGCAGCCACTTTATAGCGGTTGTCACGTCGGAGGTAGAGCACTTTGGCCCTTCCCACATCCTCAGCGGCATCGACGAGCAGGCCGAAGAGTTGGGCTATTCTCTCCTGCTCACACTCATGCGCGACCCGGCAGAGACCGACGTGGAGCAGACAATTACGAATCTGGTGGCGCGAGGGGTGGATGGGATTATTTGGGCTGTGCATCAGGTGGGAGACAACCGGCGCTGGTTCACCGCAGAACGGCGCAAAGAATTGCCGCCCATCGTCTTTGTCACAATGGAACCCAAGCCCGGCTTTACAATTATCAACATAGACAATTGGGCTGGGGCCGAACTTGCGGTCAATCATCTGATCAGTGCAGGCCGCAAAGTTATCGGCCACATTACCGGCCCACAGGAATGGTGGGAGGCCAGGGAACGTTTGCAAGGCTGGCGGGATACGCTCTCCGCGGCGGGGCTGGAACATTCGGACGAACTGCTGGTCCACGGCAATTGGAGCGCAGAGAGCGGGGAGAGCGCTCTCCGTCAACTCCTGGCCCGACGGCCCGATATGGATGGAATCTTTGTGGGCAATGACCAGATGGCACTGGGCGCGCTGCAAGCGGCCCATCGCCTGGGGCACGCTGTCCCGGCGGATCTGGCGTTGGTAGGCTTTGACGACATACCCGAATCCCGCTACTTCTGGCCGCCCCTGACGACAATCCATCAGGGGCTGTTCGAGATTGGCCGGCTGGCTCTCCAAAGCGTGCATACCAATATCGAGGGTACAGCGGCGAAGAGCGACAAAACGATTGTCATCCAGCCGGAACTGATCGTGCGCGAAAGCTCGAATGGCAAAGCGTAGGGGCCGCTGCTTGCTGCGCCCGATACACAGCAGGCGCAGCAAGCAGCGGCCCCTACCCAATCGACCGCTTCACCCCCTCTGCCACCCGCATCCCGCCCAGGGCCACCCCAGCGGTAGACTGGCCGGGGAAGATGCTGTCCCCCACCATCCACAGGCCATCCAGCAGTCGGGGCGGCCAGGCACGAAAAAGATTGGTCTGCGGAAAGCCACCCACCCAACCCCATTTGCGCCGGGTAAAACGTTGAAAAGTGACCGGCGTCCCCGGTTTACAAATTTGGACAGCCGCCTGCAGGCCGGGGATGGCTCGCTCGGCCACAGCCAGCATTTTGTGGGCAAATGCCTCCTTGCGCGCTTCATAGGCCGGTCGATCCGTCTGGAAAAGCGTCCACCAACTCGCCAGTTCCGTGTGGGTACTCAGGGTCAGTGCCCGCATTCCCGCGGGTGCGCGGCCCGCGTCCCAGTCCGGGCTGATGGAGAGAAAGACTGAATTGCCCTCGCCCAGGGGTCGCCCCACCAACACCTGATGGTGCAGTGACGAATCATCGGGAATCACACGGCCATCCACACCCGCATAGACGGTGAATGCACCCCAGCCATCTGCCGGTTGCGGGGGAAGTTTGCGCAGGCGGGATGGCGCATCCTCCCCCAATAGCTCGGCGATGTTCCAGGGCGGCAGATTGACGACCACCCGATCCGCCTCCAATTCCAGCCCTTTCTTCGTGAGAACAGCCACAGGCCGCCCCCGCTCCCGTCCCTCTCCCATGCGGATACGCGTCACCTCCTGGCGATAGAGAATCCGCCCACCGTTGCGCTCCACCGCCGCGGCCAGCGTTTCGGCCAGCGCGCCGATGCCCCCTTCCAAATGGACGACACCCCGCCGGGGCAGGTCCAGCGCAGACGCACCGTAAAGCGCGTTGGCCTGTTCGCTGGTGGTTTGGGCTGCGATCAGCAACTGCCCGTCCACAAAGAGGCGCAGCCTGTCCGATGTCCTGCACAGATGACGGCTGACCGGCGTAAAGGCATCCACAGCCAGGCCGGGCAGCCCTAACGCTTTGCCCGCGCCCAAGCGCTCCCCCAGCCAGCTTCCTCCCGCGGACAACAGGCCCACTCCCTCCCGTGCCGATTGGGGCGGCCAGGCGGGCGAGCGCAGAGCCAGAGACCAGAGCGCGTCTGCCGTCTCCTCCTGCCAGCGGAAAAAGCCCTCGGATTGCGGGCCAAAGGCGCGCCGCCGTTCGTCCCAGCGCCGCTCATCACCGTAGCGGGTGATTCGTTCCCCATCCGGCAGATGGACTTGCATCACTTCCGCGGATGGATGGGCGGGCCAGGCCGAGACGCCGGTTGCCTGGGCCACCAAATCCATCGGCCCATCGGGATAGAAGCCACCGGCCAGGGTGGCCCCGGCCTCAAAGCGGTAGCCCTGATGGTAGAAAGTCCCTGCACAGCCGCCGGGATAAATGTGGGCTTCCAGCACAGTCACGTCATATCCTTGCCGGGCCAGAATTGCGGCGGTGGTCAACCCGCCAACGCCCGCACCGATCACAATCACCTTTGCACCCATTTCCCCGTCCTTAGCATTGCTTGAATCTGCCTGTTCAACACAACTATGCCAGAGGAATTGAATAATATCAAGTTTTTGCACAGATAATCCACGGAGAATATTGACAAATTTTTGGTCGTGCATTACCCTTTAGCTGACATAAAGAATGAAATCAGTCTATTTTTTATATGGACAAAACATTTACAACTATGTTATAGTGTTTCTATCGCAATTGATATACAACTATTGACGGAGCATCTGCATGGACCGCACCACGCCAACATTCAATCTAAAAGCCGTTGTACAGGAGACGGGCATCAAGCCGGACACCCTGCGCGCGTGGGAGCGACGGTATGGCCTACCCGAACCGGACCGCAGCAGCGGCGGTCACCGCCTCTATTCCCAACGCAATATCGACACCCTGCGCTGGCTTCTCATCCGCCAGGACGAAGGATTGAGCATCAGCCGCGCCGTGGAACTGTGGCGACGGTTGGAAAGCGAGGGGCAGGACCCACTGGTTTCAGCCGAATATAGTCTGGTCGAGTCTGAATCGACCGCGCCATTGGTGGTTGGCGAGGAGGTGGTTGCCTTTCGGGAGAAGTGGATTGCTGCCTGTTTGGGCTTCGACGAGCGCCTCGCCGAACAGATTCTTGCCCAGGGTTTTGCGCTCTTTCCGGCAGAGGTGGTCTTTATGGAAGTGTTGCAGCGGGGCATTCGCGAGATTGGCGAAGGCTGGTATGCGGGCGCTGTCTCTGTGCAGCAGGAACATTTTGCCTCGGCCCTGGCCATTCGCAAGTTGGAATCCCTGTTGAGTGCTACACCGCCTCCGTTGCGATCCGGTCGTATTTTGGTGGCGGGCGCTTCCGAGGAGGAGCATATCATCGGCCAATTGCTCTTCCAGCTTCTGTTGCGGCGCAAAGGTTGGGAGACGGTCTATTTGGGTGCAAGAGTCCCCTTGCAGCGGCTGGAAGAGAGCGTGGATGTGGTGCATCCCCAATTGATTGTACTGACCGCCCAGCAACTCTACACAGCCGCAACGCTCCAAACAATGGCTGAAAATCTGGCGCACAAAGGGTTGGCCGTTGCCTATGCGGGGCGAATCTTCAGTATCGCGCCCGATGTGCAGTCACGCATTCGTGGATACTATCTGGGGAACACTTTGGCTGCCGCTGTGGATCGGGTGGAGAGCCTGGCGCCCAATGCGCCGCCCCTGCCCGCAGTGCCGCCTGTTTCGCCTGAATACACGGCGGCTCTGGTCCATTTCAAGAACAAAGCCATGGCGATTCAAGCCCGGATGCTGACGGCGATGGATCGGGGGGATATGCAGCCCAGCCATCTGGAAGTTGCGGGGCTAAACTTGACCCGTTCGATCCATGCCGCGCTTCAATTGGGTGATATGGGGCTGATGAGCGGAGAGATGGAGTGGATTCAGGGGTTGTTGCACAATTTCAAAATCCCCCAGGAATTTTTGAGCCTCTTTCTATTCGGCTACCGCAACGCCGCCCACGACCTGCTCAGCACGGATGGCAAGCCTGTCCTCGACTGGCTGGATAGCGTGTGCAGCAACGTGGCAGTCGGAAAGTCGGTAACCGCATGACACAGAGAACATCTCCGACAGGAATGGGGCCAAAAAGGGGGCCGAAAATGGGGTCGGGAACAGGAAGACAGATATTTATGCGCCTCTCTCTCGCATTGTGCATCGGGATAGTTGCACTCTTGCCAGCCACCAGCGCCCACGCCCATCAGCCTTTTTTCGAAGAAAACGACACCACACCTGCCGCGCCGATTGTCGTCGCCAATCCGACGATTTCCACGGCTCTCTACGCCACGTTGGACCGGACAGGGGATGTGGACTACTTTATCTTTGACGGCACAACAGGTACGCGGGTGGAGATCGGCATCACAATCCCCCAAATTGAGGGACAGGAAGCGTTTGCCCCAACAGTCGCTCTCGTCGGCCCCGGTCTGCCTGGCGCAGAGAGCGCTTTGTTGCCGGATAGCCAGAGCCGGGAAGTGGCGAATGGAGTGGGTCTTTACCTTTTGCAGCCGACTGCGGCCACGACCTTCTACGAACCTTTCAGCCGGACCAGCTATTGGCGACGCCAGCGGGAGACCGTTACGCTGCCCGCGGATGGGCGCTATACACTTGTGGTCTGGTCCGCCGAGAAACAGACAGGGCGTTACACGCTGGTCGTGGGTGATCGGGAAGTGATGGGCGGCGATCCGCTTTTCCCACTCAAAATGTCGTCCTATTGGACACCGGTGAAAGGCGAGGGCATATCCACAGCCACAGCCACAACCACTGTTGCACCTGCTGCCAATCCGGAACGCGCCCCGGAAGCCACGCCATCCTGCCACTGGCTGGCACGTCTATTGGCCCGCTTCCGCAGTCATTCCCAGGGCTGTTGAGTCTGCGCTCTTTCTTCTGTAGAATAGCCATACACCCTCTCTTGGCTGAGCTACGAAAACCCACCCACTCAATCGACAGCAGACCCGGCAGGTTCGGACAAATGGCAGCAGTCCGTTCGGCGGCGCCCATTGGCAGTCCGCAGTCGCACGCATGAAATTCGGGAAGAGAAACTGATCCCTACGACAGGCTGGATACCACCGGATGATCTGAGCGTTCAACAGCAGCAGCAGCAAAAGCAGTAGAACGCGAATGACGCGGATACGAGCGGAGCGGAAGACGAGCTCCGCTCTTTTCGCGTCATTCGCGTTCTGCTATGGAATCGCGGGTCGTGGGAAATCTGCCCTTCACAAATGGACGCAAATGGTGTTACAATTGTGTAAGTGACGTTATTCTTATCTACAGGATGGACGACCGATGATCACACCCGCCAATCTCCAACCCAAACTCAAAAACGTCTTTACCGAACCCCAGGCGGCTGTCCTGTCCGAAGTAATCCACGAATCTTACAGCAATCTGGTGCAGACCAGCGATTTCAACGAATTGAAGGAGCTTGTGCGCCAGGTTGTTGTCGCCCAGGTGGAGACGGGGCAGCAGATCAAGGAATTGACTGCCGCCCAGAACCGCACAGAAGAACGGCTGGAAGAACTGGCCGTTGCACAGAAGGAGATGGTCGTTGCCCAGCAGGAAACCCAGCACTCGCTGCAAGCGCTGAGCAGGCAAGTTGGCGGTCTGAGCGATCGTTTCGGCGCTGGCGTGGAAGAAGCCGCGCTCGGCATCGTCTATTTTGTATTAACCACAGATCTGGGCTGGAAAGTAGACGTTCTGGACAGCGGCTGGCATCAGTGGGAGGACGTTGAGGAAGAAGTCGATTTGTACGGGCAGATTTTCGACCCCGAACGCCCCAACACGAAAGTTTGGCTGATCGGCGAAGCAAAGTTCAATCTCACTACACGGGATGTGGAACGTTTTGCCGCCAAAATAGACCGAATACGGCCCTACGCAGAGGGTGTGATATTCCCCGTCGTCTTCTCCTACCGCTTGCGTCCAGAAGTACTGTCTGCCATCAAAAACGCAGGCTTACATTACATCGGCTCGAATGGACGAATGAATTAACCCGCAAAAAAAGAGCCGCCCGTCGCTTGTCTGACGGGCGGCTCTTTTTGATTGGCGTACAAAAACACCCGGTTAGCGCCCGGTTAGCGCCCGGTTAGCGCCCGGTTAGAGGACGTTACGATTTAGCGGGCGTTGAACTGGGCTTCCACCACCGCCATCGTCGCCACATTCACAATATCAATGACTTCCGCGCCCGTCTCCAACACCTGAATCGGGCGACCCATCCCCACCAGAATCGGGCCGATTGCCTCCGCACCGCCCAGCCGGTTGAGCAACTTATAGGCGGTGTTGGCCGCGGCCAGGTCCGGGAAGACGAGGACGTTGGCATCGCTCACCGCGCTGAAGGGGAAGTTCTGGGCCATCCGTTCCGGCAAAACGGCCACATCGGCCTGCATCTCCCCGTCCACCACCAGGTCCGGGCGACGGGATTTGACGATCTCCGTGGCCTGGCGCACTTTGTCCGAGAAGGGGTGGCGGGTGCTGCCAAAGTTGCTGAAACTGAGCATCGCGATGCGCGGTTCCACGTCGAACTGCACGGCCACATCCGCGGCGTTGATGGCAATCGTCGCCAGCGTCTCCGCGTCCGGGTCGATGTTCACCGTAGCGTCGGAGAAGAAGTAGGGGCGTCCCTGCACCAGCATCAGATAGACGCCGCTGACCACCCCCCGATCCGCCTGGGAGCCGACCACTTGCAGGGCCGGGCGCAGCACTTCGGGATAGTTGTAGGTGAGGCCGGAGACGAACGCGTCGGCGTCGCCCTGCTCCACCATCATTGGGCCAAAATAGTTGGGCTGGCGCAGCAGGTCACGGGCCAGGGAATGGGTGACACCCCGGCGCTGGCGGCTCTCGTGGAACTTCTCCGCGTAGCCCGCCCGCTTGTCACTCTCATTGGGATCGACGACTGTCGGGCTAAAGCCTACCGCCAGCTCCGCGCATAACTTCTGCACGACAGCCGGTCGCCCCAGCAGAATCGGTACGGCGATCCCCTGGGTTGCCAGGGCGTGGGCAGCGCGGATGACCTTCGCCTGCTCGCCCTCGGCAAAGACGACCCGCTTCGGGTTGGCCTTGGCTTTGGTCTGCATAGAGCGCATAATCTGGTAGCCGGCCCCAATACGGGCTGCCAGCTCGTCCATATAGACGTCCAAATCGATGTGCTTGCGAGCCACGCCCGTCTCCATCGCGGCTTTGGCGACCGCGGGGGCCACCCACATCAGCACACGGGAATCGACCGGCTTGGGGATGATATAATCCGGCCCAAAGCGCAACTGGTCCAGATCGTAGGCTTTCATCACACTGTCGGGCACATCTTCCCGTGCCAGGGCTGCCAGCGCGTGGGCCGCAGCCAGCTTCATCTCCATATTGATGTCCGTGGCCCGCACATCCAGCGCGCCCCGGAAGATGAAGGGGAAGCCCAGCACATTATTCACCTGATTGGGATAGTCGCTGCGCCCGGTTCCCATAATCACCGTATCGCTGCGAGCGGACATCGCCAGATCGTAGGTAATCTCCGGGTCAGGGTTCGCCATCGCGAAAACGATGGGATTGGCCGCCATGGAGCGGATCATATCCTGGGTGAAACTATCGGCGACGGAAAGACCGATGAGTACATCGGCGCCCATCACTGCTTCTTCCAGCGTGCGCAGATTCGTCTCCACGGCCCGCGGCTCTTTCCACTCGTTCATGCCCGCGGTGCGCCCCTTATAGATAACGCCTTTGCTGTCGCACATCATAATATTGGCGGGGTTTGCGCCCAGCGCCACATAGAAATTCGAGCAGGCGATGGCCGACGCGCCCGCGCCGTTGATGACGATACGCACGTCGCCAAAGGATTTGCCGATCACTTCCAGGGCGTTGATCAGCCCTGCGCCGGAGATAATCGCCGTGCCGTGCTGGTCGTCGTGGAAGACGGGAATATCCACTCTCTTCTGCAATTCCTGCTCAATTTTGAAGCATTCGGGGGCTTTGATGTCTTCCAGATTGATGCCGCCGAAAGTGGGTGCAATCATCTCGCAGAAGCGGATGATCTCGTCCGGGTCTGTCGAGTTGACCTCAATGTCAAAGACATCCACATCGGCAAAGCGCTTGAAGAGCACCGCCTTGCCCTCCATGACCGGCTTGGAGGCCAGCGCGCCCAGGTTGCCCAGGCCGAGAATGGCCGTACCGTTGCTGATCACCGCCACCAGATTGCCCTTGGCCGTATACTCAAAGGCGTCGTCCGGCTGGTCAGCGATGGCGAGGACGGGGTGGGCCACCCCTGGCGAATAGGCCAGGGAGAGGTCGCGCTGGGTATCCATTGGTTTGGTGGGAACAATTTTCAGCTTGCCCGGACGGCCTACGGAATGGTAGTCCAGGGCATCTTGTCTGGTCAGCTCTGACATCGTTGTCGCTCCTGTGGAGTGGGGGAAGAAGTGAAACCGCCGGAGGATTGTAAGCAACCGACGGGAATGGATGAGGGGAAAACCGGGCAATGCGGCCCGCATCTATTGTACTCCCCAAAAGGAGGAGTGGCAAACGGATTGGGATTGGAAAACAAACGGCGTTGGCTCGTGTGTAGCCAACGCCGTTTCCTTAAATCCTGGGCAGAGGGTACTCACACAACCCCATTCTTCACATCCCCATAGCTGACCAACCGAATGCCCCGCTGCGCGATAATTTCCTGCACGCGGTCATCCGTCCAGGCGTCCACAACACCCTGACGATCCACCGCCACATTTTCATAGCCCACGTGCCCGATGGCGCGGCTCTCGTGGGTGTCCAGGCAGGGGTGGTCCACGTGCAGCCAGCGACCGGGCTGGAGTGCTTCCAGATTCTGGCGCAGGGCTTCCGTCTTCTCGGCGGGAGATAGTTTCTGGTTGTTCTCGCCGAAGGGTTGAAAGCGCTCAAAGCCTGCGCCGGTCACATCCACGCCCAGGCCATACTCCGCGTTCAGCCCGTCCACGACGCCCTGAAAATCCGGGTTGTCGCGCAGGCCGCCCATGTGAAAAGTGGCGTGGCTGGCCCAGGGAATGTGCTTCAGCACCAGTTCGATCTGCGCCCGCAGTTCCTTCTCCACATCAGCGGATCTCCAATCCCCCTGCTCAAAAGTGGTTTCGTCCGGGTAATTGTCGTTCTTGCGAAAGGTGCGGTAGAAGAAGCCATCCGCATCGGAAATGGTGCTGGGGCCAGTCAGGGGTCGCCAGCGAAAGTTCTCCCACTCGCTGGTCAGGGTAAAATGCACGCCCACGTCGAAGCCGGGATGTGCCTTCAGCAGCTTTACCGCTTCAGGAAACCAGGGCGTGGGGGCCATCAGTTCCACCGAGCGGCAGATGCCGTTAGTGAAGACGCGGATGCAGGCTTCGTTGGCCGCGTGGGAAAAGCCGATGTCGTCGGCGCGCACGAGAAGGACGATTGGTTCAGCACTCATGGGAATACCTTTCTTGTTTTGGGACGGACTATGAACAGGGGATCGGGCAAAATGTATCATCGACCTTCGATTGCTCAATGCAGTTTGCTCAATGCAGTATATGTAAAGGGGCTGGTCTGTGTCAACGACGGAGAATATGGCACAGCGCCTGATTTTGAGAATGGAGTATTCCTGACCCAAAATACACCGGTTGGCTT
>Ga0335396_10005305_pt1 | contig 13429 bp, 11 predicted proteins | sample FRY02_FD_205743 | JGI IMG/M metagenome (GOLD analysis project Ga0335396, IMG submission 205743) | Freshwater microbial communities from Lake Fryxell liftoff mats and glacier meltwater in Antarctica - FRY-02 (spades assembly) (version 2) | ecosystem: Environmental > Aquatic > Freshwater > Ice >... | reverse complement strand
CAGGGGAGTCGATTTTCAATGACGAGTCAGCAGCCACTGTTACAAAGATGGTGGATGGAAGAGAAACCCAGATTCCAATTGCTCAGTGGGCAGCGGAACTCGAAGCGGAAAACACAGACGAGATACCCATAAAAGAGTGTCCCGTCTGCGGGTCACGAATGCACAAGGTCATTCTTGGAGCACCCAACGATGATGACCTTGCAAACCCCAAGGAGTGGGTAACCTTCACGGGCTGCATAGTTGGGGAGAACACCCCAGAGTGGATTTGCTTGAAATGCGAAGATGCTGACTCTGGTGAGGCCGATCCTCCGGCAGACACAGGCCCCGACCAGTTGGACGACTAGATGGGCAGACAGTGTCCTGATTGTCATGATCTAGTGCCTTATTGCTCATGTGGACGATAGCTAACTCGAGTCATGCGACGGTCCAGGTTGACTAGCGTGCTTAGGTTTGTTTGGGCTGTGGCCATCACTGCCCTAGTGGCAGTGCTGGCAGCCCCTGTCGCCATTGCCATCTTTGGCCTTAGCTTGTGTATTTCTGTCCTTTTCGGCCTATGGACCAGAGGAATACGGGGCAAGTAGTAGCCATCTCAGATGTTGAGTCAGGCCTTTCCCAAACGCCCCCTTCATAAAACGTCGTACCCCCCAGCTATGTTCCAAGGCATGGAGATATTAATGTTCGTAGTGATTATTGGCTTTCTAGCCGCTGCGCTGGCCGTGGTGCTCTTCTTCGTCGCCGTATTCTCATCTCCGCCCGGAGTTGCGACACCGCCCAGGACAAATAGCACCTCAGAGCAAATGGATGAGGGCGATATGCACTCTGGCCCAGAAGGCTACTCGGCAAATACTGCATACCCTGAAACTCAATATGGCTCAATGTTTGACGAAGAAGCTGAGTGGAACGAGGAAGAGCGCTAACTAGGCGCTTCATTTCAATAGAGCAAAAAGGAGCTAGGCTAAAAATGCATCAAGAACTGCAGCGCTAAGTAACTGGCTAGCTGCATAGCAACCCGGATCTCACGACCAGGGTGCTCCAGTAGAAGATGCGGCCCTAACAAAAGTTAGGGCAAGTCGTGGGGCGACAGCCCCCAGCAAGGGAGGTTCCAATGTCCGAATCATTTCCACAAGACTGCTCGCTCTATAAGCCGGGCCACAAAACTCATTTCATCCAGCTCAACGTCATGCGAGACAAAGAAAGGTTCCCAGCTGAGGTCGAGTTAATAGACCTCGAGACCCTTGAGATCAAATACAACGGCCAGGTTGTGCAGCTGAAGACTCATGATGCAGTCGGGGTTAATTTTGACTGTCTACATGCGTTCGAGGACGAGATTAGCTTTGCTCCAGAGGCACAGCTCCTGTACATAAACGTAGAGGGCCCGTCGGAGCTAACCAAGGGCGCGTGGCGCCCGGTGTATCTGGCCGAGGAGGAATTGACGGATTGTGCCGCCAGTGACCCAGACTCGGGCTTCTTTACGGTGAAGGGGTAGCGAAATTGGCATCAGGTGCTATGCCCATGTGCTACACCTTGCGTGTTCAGGAATCATGCGACAGAGTTACGTAAGCACGATCGTCATGGGGAACGAGGAGAGTTTGTCTGAAAATTTAAGCATTTCCGTCGGCAAGTGTGAGGTTGAATTCATACCAGGGACAAAGGCATCCTTGGGTAAGCCGACTTCACAAAGAAAAGATGCATCGGAGCAGGTCGCCAAGCTGAGCACTTTTCGAGTCACCAGCCCAGACGAGTTGAACTTGATGGTAGGCCTTTATGTCTGGGAGGGAGCTGACCCGGAGGTCAGGCCAATTGAGCTTCTAGCGGGACTTCAAAAACACAACGAACTCAAGGGTCGTGGTGGAATGTCACTAATCATTTCTCAGGACCAGAAGTGGCTGGTGCCGCTGCGCGTTTTAAAATACAACAAGACCAAGGGCTACTTCACGCTTCAAGCTGCTAGCGAAGAAGAATTGGACAGTCTAATAGGTCAAAGTTTCCGCGATCTGATGACCGAGCTCGGCGCAAAGGCGTTCGGGTCGAGAGAAGCAATAGACCAAGAGAGCAATAACAAACGTAACCAGTTGGCAATGATAGTTGAACCCGGCAACCTAGAAGCATTGGCTGTCGCCTACGCTGTCACGAGGGCCCAGGCAGTAATTCTCGACTTTGGTCTGGATGTCGAATGAGCGGCTTCTCCTTGCCCGTTGACGACGACGAAGTAACAATTCTCGGCATAATTAGCGCAGTCGAACGCGCCGCCGCCGTTGAATTTTGCGAATTTCTAAACAGCCAGTTTGATGCTCTTGGCCAAAAGGAGTGGTTCGAGGATGTGCGCCACTACCGCAAATCCATTGGAGACCCTTTCACTTACAAACACCCAGAGGACATGCGCTTCATAATAAGTGAAGCAGTGCAAAATGATTCTCAGATCTGGCACCTAATTCCAAACATGAATAACGCGTGGACTACTGCAGCGATTGCACTGAAGGCAAGGCTGAACAATTATCACCACGGACAACTCAAGCCCGATCTGCAGTCGTTACTACAGATAGCTACCTTGTTTGATTCAATTGCCTCAAGTTCAGGTTTGGGGGTATCAGACTGGGCAAGAGCCTTAAAGACGCGCATCAAGAAGATCTTGGATGGCACATTTGAGAAGCCAGGAGCAACCTTGACTCCCTCAATAGCAATTACAGACGTGCCGTCTGAAGTGGTGAAGTCATATGACGAAACTAAAAGAGAGATTGCTAAACGTCCTCCACTGGGAAGTAAGTGGCAGGGGGAAAAGCCTCAAAGAAAAATTGCGTTGGATCGTGCCACCGAGGATCTATATGAGGACGGATTGTCCGTTTCAAGTGAGTTAGGCGCACTCAAGGAGCAAACAATTACCACTTGGCTCCGTTACTTTCCTCGAGGGGGAGAGGTTTGGGTAGATTCAGATGGAGCGTCCATGGCTTATGTAAAAGGCATCGCCAGAATGGTTGGATGGTTTGGCCCAGAACCAGATGGTGATGAGCACGAGGTTCGGGGATTTGTTGTTCCAAGGGACTACGAATTTACAGGGAACGATGTAAGAGACTTGGAGTCGGGCAAGTTCTTGACTCACAGCAGTGTCGATTCCGTTGATGAAATTATTCAAGAGCTCTCGAAACAGCTCTCACCAAATGGTCGAATCTCAATAACGGATTACGGGGACATCTTTTGGACAGCTGTCGATGGGGTCGCCAAAAAGATTACCCGGGCTCACAAAGATACGTGGTTTGACGGCCACCTTCCTGGGTCGTGATAGCGTGATTGCAGCGTCGAACCTATTTGGATTCATGATCTTGACCGGGGGGATTTAGAAAATGGCTTGGGTTTTTAAAAATGCGATAGGACAGAAATTACGAAACCCCCTAGGGGACGCGTTTTTCACGGACACTGAACTCCTTACGGATGCTTCGTCCCTCATTCGAGAAGCAATTCAGAATAGCTTGGATGCGTCTGGCGAAATTGATGAACCAGTTCGAATAAGAATCAAGATCGGCCGTCAGACAGATGCCGATGTTATTTCCAATTCTTTCAATGGTCTTGAGCCTCACACCGAAAAAGTCTTAGGTCAGGCTGGTCAAATAAAAAACTCATGTCGATACCTTGTTTACGAGGATTTTAATACGACCGGACTCTGGGGTGACACTCGAATAGACCAAGTTCCTGAAGGGAACCTCAAAGAAGACCACAGTTACTCGTTTTTTGCTCATTACGAGGGGGAGGGAAGCAAGGACGACGGGAAAAAGGGCAAGTGGGGTGTTGGCAAGGTTGTATTCCCAATGCTGTCTCAACTTAAGACCTATTTCAGCTATTCAGTGAGGCCGGTATCCAAGGCACCTTGCGGAAAAACCAACATTTTGATCGGTCAGTCGATTCTAAAGTTTCATCAGATTGGCGAGCCTTGTTTTCAACCCGATGGGTGGTTCGCAGAAGGCGAAAGTGAAAGCGGTGTACCGCTGCCACTCTCAGGCGAAAGGGCAACCAGTTTCGCTAAACAGTGGTCCATCTCTAGGTCAGAAAACGAAAACGGCCTGTCGGTGGTCGTCCCTTACATTCGGAAAGAGTTGGGAATACCTCAATTTCGCGACGCTGTCATTCGTCAGTACTTTCTTTCTATTCTCGCCCACGATTTAGAGTGCGAATTTGAGGATGAAGCGGGAACGGTGCTGGTTTTAAATAGCCAGAATATCTCTCAAGTCATAGATGGTCTTCAAAATCTAACTGAAGGAGCGAATAGAGACCTAAACACTTACCAAGTACGCATGGCGATCAGTTCGTTTGTGAAGGCCGTGAAACTCGAGGACCCGCATCTCAAATTTTCGATTCCGGATGAGGTTACTCCTCCATCAAGAATGGATCTCAGTGAAGAACTTGTTTCTTCTGCCTCGGAGTCTCTCGAAAGCAAGGGCGTGGCAGTTTTTGAAGTGACACTGGATATTCCAAAAGCCCATTCTCCGGGGACCGAGTCGGACTCTTTTGAAGTGCTGGTGGTAAAGGCGGAAGGGGTTAACCCGATCATTTACTCACGAGAGGGGATTTTGGTTCCTGGTACTCGCGCCGTAAAAGTCCGCGACTTTCTGGTTGTCGTAATGATGGATGAAGGGCCACTTGCTAACCTGCTCGGCGCCTCAGAAGGCCCAGCGCACGAGGATTGGAGGGATGACACTAAGAGGTTTAAAGAGTACTTTGGCTATAGCTCCCAAGCCCAAGCCAAAGCGAGCAGGATTATAAGAGTTGTGAGAATGTTCCCAAGCCGAATAGTCGATGAGCTCACAAAATTCGATGATGGCGTTTCGGACACCGAATATTTTTCCGACTGGTTCGCCTTCAAGGAGCGTCCTGAAGAATCGAGCAAAGATAAGGGAGGCGTGGCCGTAAAGCCCGATCTTCCTGTTAGAAACCCGGCTCAACCTCAACTGACTTTTTCGGTTGCGGGTGGAGTCCTTTCCGCTCGAGGAGGAAGTGCTAAAACGCCTCAAGGTGCGACCATCACCCTCACACTGGCTCATTCTGTGGCTCGCGGGAACGCCTTTTCCAAATGGAGTGCTCTAGATTTCGAACTTGGTGACAAGAAGTCAATTCGAATCAATTCCAAGGGCTTAAAAGTCCAAAAATATGCGGGTCAGGAAATTAGCTTTCAAGTTGTTGCGGCGGACTCATGGCTCTTAGAGATTGCCGGCTTCAAGGAATATAGGGATATTGAAGTGAAGTCCGTCATCCAAGATCCACCGAATGAAAAGGCTTAACGTGGCAACTAGATCTCTAAATTCGACCGGCCGAAGCAGAATTACGCACCAAATGTTCGATGCAGTTTTAGATTCACAGAATTCCACGCCGACCATTGACATTACTTGGGACCTGAGTCACCTGAGCCTACCGCCAGAGCGGTCTCTATTTGTCGATGTTTCTAACGATCGAGTAGAGAAGCGGTTTAGTCTTTCCGAGCCTGACCTCGACATCGGTCAAATTTTGATTGAACTCGGTCCAGAATTTGTACGTTCCGTTGCAAGACTCAGGCTCATTGCCGTAATTAGAGATTCTTCCAATATCCCTATTATTCGCGCAGAGTCAGTGACCGTCAGCTTTTCTTCGAGCGGTGAGTCATCCGCCAAATCCCTCCTAGTCGTGCAGCCCGTGAGTGACCTCAACGCTCCGTGGGAATTGAGCTTTGCAGGCGGGGACGTGATCTTGAACGTATCTAACGAGGGCGGACTATGGTCCAACCACCTCAGGCTGTCGCCGCTATTCAAGGTGCTTGTGATAGGCCCTATTGTCTACCAAGTTGCACTCGAGCTCTTAACCTCAAGGGGTGAGCTCGGGAGAGGGATGGAACGCTGGCAGGAGCTATTGGTCTCGTATGGGCTGGAAATTGAAGACTCGGATGATTTAGATATCGAGGAATTAATGAAGCAGGCCCATGACGTTTCTCGGGAGTTTCAGGCGAGCAGGAAGACAGTCGAGTATCTGCTGGGCGTGATGAAGGGGGTTGACGAATGATTACTGACTTGAGGGTGTTTACTCCAGAGGGCAACGATGAATTCTCGAGACTCTTCGAGCTAGATAAAGGGGCTATTCCATCGGCTGCGGCCGAACTCGCATCAAATATTGATCTCACAGAGACTTTTGTATCTAGGCTCGAGACTCCGATACCGGTGCGGAGAATTGATTTGGCTAGGTCGCTTTGGCCATACTTAGGCCCTGGGGGTGCTCACGAAATCAAATCTTCGAGCCCTCTTTTTTGGAATTGGCTGGCCGCAAGGCTTATGTCCGAGGCAATTTCAGCCTCAGGAGGAAAAGTCGGGGCCAAGTCGCGTTGGTACTACACAGAGGGCTCTAGAAGTGCTTACCGTCATTTGTTCTCAAGTGCCTTTGGAACCTATCAGGCCCATCACAAGGATCCTGAATCCGCGATGTCTATTCTCTGTCAACCAATTGGAGTTCCCGGGGAAGTTGTAGAGCAGATTTTGGCTACAAGAAGCATTGCTGGGTCTGCGGGCGCGCAATTAGCGACGGCGCTTTATTTTGACCCGAGCACAGGGCTAAACAAATCTGGAAGTGGAGGCGCTGGCCCGGGTAGTCCGAGGCGACTTGCGGCTTTTTTGAACCAAATAAGACTCACGGTCGACCATAAAAGCATGAGCGTGCCCCAAATTCTCGACCTCCTGCCACGGGAATTCGACAAGTTCAAGTGAGCTTCAATCAGCGGAAGGTCCAACTGCAAAAGCGAGGGTTTTGGCAAAACGCTGGAAATCGGCAGTCCCAACTTTCTAAATAGAAGGCGAGCCGCATCATGGTGAAGAATTTTCTGGAGTTCGAGAGCCTCGAGAGCTTAAGGGTTGCTTTTATGAGGTTCGGCTGCAGGACGATGGCAGTAAAGATCCTTTCAAGACAAGATGATTCAAAGCATCAAATATATTTGGCAACGACTGCGCCGTTGACTCAGCTGTTCCCTGGGCACCTTTCGGTGAGGGGCGCGAGTTCCAGCGAAACAAAGAGCCTTAGTACCTATGGCGCACCCATCTTTTCCTTGAAAATGGATTTCACTTGGGTGCAAGCGGATGGTTCGCAATCCAGGGCGCCGCATGCATCGATAATCGAGTATCCGCAGTACCCAGAAGTTCGTTTTTCCGGTTTTCTGAGGGGCTCACCTCGGGCGCCTGACTGCCTTAGCGGGTCCGACCAGGGCGCTTTCGGTACTCGAGCTTTAGTGTTTGGCATTGCGGGTGAAAAAGTGTTTGGGACCATGCTCACTAGTGTTAGGAGCCCAAAAGCCTTTGCACAACTGTCTGATCTTTTGCCTTGGGAAATGGCCAGCACTTGCCTATTTCTTCGAGTCGATAACAGTCCTATGCAGCTGGATAGAGATTCACTCCTCAAGGAGATAGGGCGATTGGGCGGGAAGCTCCATAAGCCTCTCATTCTGAAAGATGCCGGTGGTGAGCCCGACGAACGTGCGTGGCAATCCCAATCTGCGGGTTGGACACTCGAGGCCCTCCTCGGTGTCCCACGTAATTCGAGGCCCGGCCCTGACAAACTTGGATTCGAAATAAAGGCTGTGGGATCTACTCGAACTTCCCTAATAACGACTGAGCCGGATTTCGGCTTGCGTTTCGATTTAGGCGTCAAGGAGTATTTGCTGAAATACGGTCATCCGGCAAAGCATGGGCCAGGAAAGATTGTCTTTAATGGGTTACACAAATCCGGCAAAGTCAACACCGAAACTGGTGCGGTCCTAGAAGTTCGTGGCTGGGACGGGGTATCCAACCTTCCAATAGTCGGTCAGGATCTATCTGTAGTTCTTCGCGAAGAAAAATCAAATTTGATACTTGCAGGCTGGAGTCTGCAAAAACTGGCTGCCAGTTGGGTGAAGAAGCACTCGGCAGCAGTTTATGTTCAATCAACCAAAATTGGGCTGAAAGGGCAGGAGCGCGTAACTTTCGGACCGAGAGCATTGGTCGGTGAGGGCACAACCGTAACAATGTTTCTTAAAATGGTTTCGAAGGGGGAGATTTTCTTGGACCCGGGGGACAGCTTGAATAATGGGAAAACTAAGGCTCGAACCCAATGGAGAATTAATGGCTCGATGAAATCCAACCTCCCCGGTCGACTCGCTCCTCTCTATGAGGGGTTTGAAGAGGTAGATTTAGCTAGTCTCTGATTTCTAACCTCCAAGGCTGCCAGCACTTCTTTTCCAAGAGCCTCAACCACTAGTGGAGAGACTGAGTTTCCAAATTGCTTATAAGCCTGCATGTCCGAGACCACTTGGGGGAAGCCACTTTTATGGCCATTTAGTTTTGCAAATCTTTTGTTGAAGCCCATCAGACGTGCTGCCTCCGCAGGCGTGAGCCTTCTAGGGTTGCGCCACCCAGGTTGGTCGATCAGGATTTCTGAACCGTCCTTGTAGTATCGGGCTGACATCGTTCTCGAGACATCCTCTGGGCCGACTAGTTGGAAACCGAATCCATTTCCTTTCTCTTTGTGCTTCTTGGCATACTCCTGAAGATATAGCCAGAGCCGATCTGTAAGCATGTATTTAGGATCTGGCTCAGTAGCTTCAAGAATCGTTTTTAGCTTGGGGGACTTATCGGGCCTTTTAGGGAATTTAAAGCCCTCAATTTCGGAAGTCAGAAATTCTGATCTTAAAAAACAAACTATGAATATCCGCTCTCGATGCTGCGGCACCCAGTGCCGAGCGTCGATAATCTCGTGTCTCACCTCATACCCGAGCCCATCCAAAGCCTCAGAGATTACACGCCAAGTGTTTCCTTTGTCGTGCCCCTTTAAATTCTTGACGTTCTCAAGAATCATGACAGGAGGTTTTTTGATTCGCGCAATTTCAGCGATAGAGAAGAACAGGTTGCCTTGCTTCGCGTCGTCGAAGCCATGGGCCCTACCCATCGAATTCTTTTTGCTAACTCCGGCGATGGAGAATGGCTGACATGGAAACCCAGCCAAGAGAACGTCGTGAACAGGGATATCAGTTTCGATGTCAAGCTCACGAATGTCCGAAGTTTGAACTGAATGGGTCGTGTGCCAAGCGGAGTATGTCTTTGCAGCATACTTATCCCACTCGGAGGTGAAAACACATCGCCCTCCGTTCGCCTTCATGCCCAAATTGAACCCACCAATCCCTGCAAACAGGTCGATGAAATCGAATTTTCCCGGAGGTAAGGTAACCGCCCTTTGATCGCGATCTAGCTTTGCTACACCAACACCGACCGCTAATTGGAGAAGTTCGTTTTGTGATCGCCCAAGACTTGTCTGCGAATTAAGCCATGCAAGCACCTCAGGGCTGACATTTCGAAGAAGTATATCTTTTCCCATTATTCCTCCAGGTGCTTAAGCTATCACTTTCACCTAGATCGTAGTAGGTATCGCAGACACTGAGTTGATGACAATCATCAAGAATTTCAGAAGAGAATCTCAGGAAATTCAGTTGTTGGACGTGTCTCAGCATCGCGACTATTTCACAATAGCCCCACTTCGACCCAACGGGGAGCGTGGCGTTGAGAATGGGGAAGCGGGTTGAGTTCTTCGAAGAAGTAACACCAGTGACCCGGCAGCTTCCTTCAAAGAACTCAACCCGCTTTCTGAACTTGCCGTGGCCTCTTCTTGCTAACACTAAAAAAGCCTTCATGGTTTGATCTCGCATGCTGTCTTGGATTATGAGTTGCTCTTGCGCGTCGAATGCTAAATCCTCAAGGTTTGTAATTTCGGAGTGCAATTCCGAGGATTACAAAAGGCCCAGTAGTAGTTCCCCCAATTCAGTCGATATCGAAGATAGGTAGACCGAATGCCATTCCCATTGGCCTATATGGGGGAGTACTCCTCTCGGAGAAGTGGCGCGATTAGATTCGTGTGGAGCTTGGGCAGGTAGGAAAAAAAGTGAGTTATTCAAATTCTCCTGATTCTAGGGACTGTAAAACATCTCCATAAAACTAACGCCGGTCAGATGTAAAAGTTCCAAATCAAAATTCGTTTCGTGTTTTGAGATCGCATCCATCTCCCTGGGGCGGCTGAGAAGGTGAACTCATTGAGCCACTTTTGCCTTAAATTTCTTAGCAGTGTGTTCACGGCCCTTCAGGGCGTTGACGTCAGTCAACTTAACGATCTCATCAGCTACCCATTCCGTTCGCTGATTGATGAGCTCGTATCTCCAAGATGCTAAGTCGGTTAGGTCTTGAGTTATTGATGTGTGCGATGTTTTGAGGCCCTTGTGGCCATCGTCACCCTCTCCTGAATCTTGCCCCAAGATTCCCGCGAGCTTTGTTTTTCAATTCGCATTTCCTATCGAAGTATTTATTTCAAACTCCAAAAGCGTTAAATTGCCCCATTTCCCAACATACTCCGAGTAGCTGGGTTGTCCCAGTCCGGCCTTCGCCTTCGCCACCTCCGAGAACCAGTTGGATCCTAGTGAGGGCTTTTGTGGGGCGAGGTGTTGGACGTGAAGGGACTGGCCTTGCCAAACATTACCGTGCCCTCCCCGACTTTCTTCAAGTCGTCCAAGAACGTAAAGCTGCAAATCGCGGCTGGCAGCCAAGATGAGGCGTCAAAAATTCTTGACAAAATTATTCAATACAACCGAGCCGGTTGCATTGCTACTTCCAAGCTTTATGACTGGTTGAAGTTTGGGCTTGAGCGATAACCTAGGACCATTTTACCCATCGACCTTTTAGCTCAAAGTGACAGATTTTGGATGGTTAGAGCCCGGCTGATTATGCCAATCTAAGGTTTTATTTCTTAGGTTGAACTCAAAAAGCGATACCCAAGCAGCTCAGACATGACCCCGGACCGACCCTGACGAATATCGTCAAGCTTCAGATCTGCAATGTCTTTGATTTGAACCGGTCTGAGGTTGCATCGGTAACGCAGATGCGAAGACAAGGAATACCTCGTGCTTCACAAAGAGCTTGGAACTTCACACCTTCTTTTTTGCCGACGGTTACCTAATCTTCTTCGTCGAGGGCCGAGCCTGAGTCTGAATATTCTGACTCCACGCCAAGGGTCTGTAACTTCAGTGCAACAGCCCTGCTTCTTGAGGCTAGGAAGTTGTCAAAATCATCGCGCTTTAAGTATTCCCAAGCTTCATCGTCTATAAGTTGGCTATCGAAAGACTTCTTAAGGCGCCTCTCTGCCGCATCAACCTTAAGCTTTCCGGACTGTGTTAAGTTAGCGATGATGCGCTCAATGTATGTTGAGGGAGGGTCATTGGAGACCCACTTATTAGTTTCTGGAGTTAGAAACATTATGTTCAGAGCACTATCCCAAGGCTTATTGCGGGTCACTTTTTTAGACGATATTTTTTCTAGGTGGCTCTTGGGGAAAATGTGATGCAGTTCCGCCTGGGAGTGAATTGGGTGGTCAAGCCCAAGCCCCGTGTCATTCAGGGGGTCCGTTGCCGACAGGCCATTCAGAAGAGCCAAGAAGCTCTTGTACTTGGCGCCAGAAAGTCCAGTGCTAATCAAGTCCTTGGCATTGAAGGACGCGTGCAAGTGATGGGGACGCTCATCGTTGACTGCATAGTCAACAAACTCTGCAACATCGGACTCTCTCTTGGAGTCGGTTCCTTCCGTGTACCTAGCTGTCAGACCGGATGAGAGGATAAAGGTTCTTAGTGATGTCACTAAGCTGGCCTCTTTGACCCCTTGAGTCTTGCTCATGTGAATACCCAACGCCAAGCCCGGGACGACGGCATCATATGGAAGCGTCTTAGAGGATGTAAATCCAGCCTTGGTCATTAATTCACCTAGGTAACTAATTGCGCCTGCCGCCTCATTCCAGCGCTCGGCTACCCACTCTGCCTCTAGCGCATCCACTAGCTTGGCCTTTTTAGAGCTGACGTTTTTAGCCTCTCCTGAATTTGTGAATTCATGGCTCTTCATCATGGCTACTACCTGCAATGTGGAGGTGCCGTCGGAGTCCAGCCACTCAAAGTGCGGCAGCTTCTGCTGGGAACTTTCCAATAGGTCTCGAAGGTGAATGCCCTTCGGATAGAACTTGGCCACACACAAATCAAAGGAGGTCAGCCTCTGCCCAGTGTTGTTTAACTCGGTAAAGATCCCGGCAATGGCGGAAATAGACAGACCTTTCGCGAGCCTAACCACCGGGAGCTCGTAAGCATCGAAAACTTTCAAGTATGACGGGAGCACCTTGACGGCGAATTCCGCTAGCTCCGCGTGACCGTGCTCTTCCAAACTACGCTTGTAGTCGAACAGCTTCTCGTAAATAGGCCTCTCCATCTCGGAGGGCAGAGTCATGAACAGGGGCAAAAAGTGCTTGTTGAATAAGATGTTCTCAGAGGACTTGGTTGATTTTTGAGGCCTCAAGAAATCTTCAAGGTCAATCTCTACCTCCTCGTTCAAGCCGACATGCTCAAAAAGGGCCTTCACGTCCAAGCACGTCCACTCTGGCGAGTTTCTCGAGAAGGCCCTGTAAAGACTTGTTAGCCTTTGCTGCCCGTCAAGAATGAGCTCCTGAGGTTTCTGCTTAGAGGCCGGACCCGTCTCGTCCACGCCAGAGAGGAGCCTGTGCTTGAACACCTTGGCAGCGGAATCCGGCCCAAGTTCTAAGAATAAGAGAGTGCCTATCGGGAAATTCTTCTGCATGCTGTCGAGGAGGTGATATCGCTGGCGCCTATTCCATTTGAAGTCTCTCTGAAACTCTGGCAGTTGCAGATCTCCGTCATGGATGCGCCTCATGAGCTCGGTTATGCGCCTTTTTTGGGGCTCAAAAGTACTCATTTGTCCACCACTCCATTCAAAAAGGGTTATCAGCTTGCAAACTCGATCGCCTTCAGCCTAAGCGACTGGCTCAGCGCTTGAAGTATGTAGCATGAGCACAACATACTAACTTATGCCTAATAATCTCCAGTCAAATTGCTTGGCAACCTATCTAGCTAGGAGGCGGGCAGTTTGTTTGCATTCGCAAATGTCTACTTTTGAGAGCAGGTCAGTGGTTATGCATGAAAAATCTCTTGGCAGCTACCCAAACAACCCAGACATCACACCAGACCAACCCTGACGAATATCGTCAAGTCTTAGGTCTGCGATGTCTTTAATTTCAACCAGTCCTGAGGTCGCATCGGTAACACCGATGCGAAGACAAGGTACGCCTCTTGCTTCGCAAAGGGCTTGGAACTTCACGTCGTCTTCTCGCCCAACGCTGACTAGCACCCTGCTCTGTGACTCTGAGAACAATGCGGCTGTCTGGTCTATGTCATCGCGATCAAGAATGTCACCGAGCCAGATTCTGGCACCGACATTGAAACGAAGCGATGCTTCCAGCACTGCGATGCCAAGACCACCTTCTGAAAGGTCATGGGCTGATTCAATCAGCCCTTGAATGCTTGCACCGTGTAATAGGTCTGCGAGCAGTTTCTCTTTTGCTAAGTCCACTTTTGGCGGTTGAC
>Ga0335396_10005296_pt1 | contig 13444 bp, 9 predicted proteins | sample FRY02_FD_205743 | JGI IMG/M metagenome (GOLD analysis project Ga0335396, IMG submission 205743) | Freshwater microbial communities from Lake Fryxell liftoff mats and glacier meltwater in Antarctica - FRY-02 (spades assembly) (version 2) | ecosystem: Environmental > Aquatic > Freshwater > Ice >... | reverse complement strand
GGAGTTATCCGGGATATAGGGCGCCACAAACTCAGCAAAGATGGCGATCAGATAAAAAAGGATGACCACTACTGCACTGATCAGAGCCATCCGATGCTTGAGGAAGCGCCACCACATCAACTGAAAATAAGAGGCGACAAAAATCTTTTCGTCCCCCGTCACTTCCTCAATAAAGTCTTGTTCCGCAATCGGCGTCTCTTCGTCTGCTCGGTCAAGCCAGGATTTTTCTACTCTCTGCATAGCGATTCTCCGCAGATACTCTAACGTTCTCGATAAGTATGCACAACATTCGCCACAAAAAGATTTTTAGCCACTGATGGACACTGATAAACGCGGATACAATCGGCGTGGATCTGCGGTTTCTGCAAAATCAGCGTTCTCTGAGATATCAGAGTCCTCTTCTTCTGTGAATTCGTCTATTGAAGCCGGATGCGTGGGTCCACAAGGGCCAGGAGAATATCCGATATGAGCGTGCCGATGATTGTCAGCATACTCAGAAGCAGAATAAAACTGCCTGCCAAATACATATCCTGGGTGGTCAACGCCCGCAGAAGCATTGGGCCGGTAGTCTGCAAACTGAGCACGACGGCTACGAGTGTCACACCGGAAACCAGACTCGCCAACGACCAGCCCACTGTACTGAAGAAGGGGTTGAGCGCCACCCGCACGGGATATTTCCAGATCAGTGTATTTTCCTTCACACCCTTGGCACGGGCTGTCTCCACATAGGGTTTGTTCAGCTCGTCCAGCAGATTGGCCCGTGTGATGCGAATGTTACCCGCTGTACCGTTGACCGCCACAATCAGCATAGGAACCCAAATGTGTTTGAGCATATCCACGATTTTAGCCAAATTCCAGGGCGCCAGGATAAACTCTTCGGAAAAAAGACCGCCCACGTTCATCCCAAAGCGCGCCTGTAAGACGAATAAAAGGATAAGCGCCAACAAAAAGCCGGGCGTACCCAGCCCAATAAAGCTGAACGCGGTCATAGAATAATCCAACCACGAGTATTGATGGGTCGCCGAATAGACGCCAATGGGTATGGCGATAAACCAACTGACCAGCAGAGAGGAAAGGGATATAATCATTGTCAGCCCCAACCGTTCCCAGATCAGATCTTTCACTGGCTTCTGCCAATCCATCGATTGGCCCCAGTCACCGCGCAGCAAGATGCCCGAAATCCACTTGCCATATTGGACGTAGACCGGTTGCCCCAAACCGTAGCGCACCCGCAGGGACTCCAGTTGGGTTTCGTCGATGTTGTCGCCTTCTTGGCGCAACTGAGCGACGTAGGAAGTCAGAAAGTCCCCTGGCGGCAGTTGAATGATCACAAAGGAGAGGATCGAAATAGCGATCATCGTCGGTATCATATACAGCACACGCCGAATAATATAGATAGTCATGCCATACTCTCCAGGAGAACGCGAAATGTACGATAGACCTGTCAGGTGTGCCAGCGAGTTTTCTCGATTGGCAAGCCTTTCAACAGGCGCACCTGACAGGTCTTTTACTCAGGACAAGAGATGCTTATGCACTTTCCCAGTAGTAGGTCTCGGTGTTGAGCAGGTGCTCGTCACCCGTGGGATCGTCCACCGGGAAGCCGGGCAGGTAGTTCTTCACGCCATTCTTGACGATGACCAGCGTGGGGCCTTCGCCCAGGTAGCCAATCATCGGCAGTTCTTCGGCCCAGATGTCCAGAATCTGGTGGAAGAGAGCGGTCTGCTGGGCGGGATCGGATTCGGCCTGAATCTGGTCCCACAGACCCCAAATCTTCCAGACCCAGTGGTCTGCCGGGGGTTCCTGACCGTTGGGGTCGGTGCCATTGCTGGTCTTCCACAGCGCCCAGGCCGCCGCCCAGGGGCGATCCGGCTGTTCGCAGGTCCAAATAATCGGCGCTGCCAGAGGCACGACTGTGCGGTCGCCGCCCCAGAAGGCTGCTTCGATGTTGTTGGACTGATAGTGCTCAGTATAGAGCGAACGCTCGGAATACTTATAGGTTGCCGAGACGCCCACGGCTGCGTAGTACTTGATGATCTGATTCACAGCATCTTCGGTCACGGAACCGGCTGCATCTGTGCCTTCGATGATGAAGCTGATCATATCTGTTGTGCCAGGCCAGACGCGCATGCCATCCGCGTTCTTCTCGGCGTAGCCCGCGCCGTCCAACAGGGCATTGGCCGCGTCCACGTCATACTCGATGTGGGCGTTGGCCTGCGCTGGGTAGGCCTGGGGCGATACACTCAGCGGGCTGTACTGGCGGGGGATGAGCAGACCGTCGTAGATCAACTCGTTCAGGGCATCGCGATCCACAGCAACCGAGAGGGCAACGCGCACGTCCCGGTTGTTATAGAATTCTCGCAATTGATCGTTGGGGGTGTTCAGATTCAACTGCACAGCCACGTGGCCGGAGCTTTTACCCACAAAGACCTGATAGTCGCCTTTGGCTTCGTTCTCTTTGTAGAGGGTGAAGCTGGGCAACTGTACGTGGCGGGCCTGGAAGTCAACCTCGCCGTTGATAATGCGCAGGTCGAATACGTCGTTGGCCTCGAAGAAGCGATGGCTGATCTCATCCACATAGGGCAACTGCTGGCCTTCTGCATCCACGGCGAAGAAGTAGGGGTTGCGCTCCATCAGGAAGAGCTCGGAGGACAACTCATTGATGGCGCGCCAGCCGCCCAACATCGGTACGTCTGGGCCGTTGTACCAGTAGCGCTTGGCATCAAAGAGTTCGGTCCAGGCGTTCAGACCGGCCTCTTTGACCGCTGCTTCCAGCGCAGTTTTGTCTTCAGTCAGATCGTTATGGAACTGGGCCAGGAAGTGACCCGGCGCAAAGAGGTCCCGGTTCTGCCGTGTCAGACTGTAGGGCAGCAGTGGCTTGGGATGCGCATAACTGATTTTGAAGCTGTAGTCATCCACGGCTTCCACAGAAGCAGGGGTTTTATCCGCACCACTGGTCATCCAGGCGGACGGGCCACCAGGTTGGACTTCCGTATTGGTCTGGATATTTTCCCACCACCAAACAACATTGGCAGAAGTGAGGGGTGAACCATCAGACCACTTCATGCCCTCGCGCATGTGGAAAATCCACTCGCTGCCGTTGGTGTTGACTTCCCAGGACTCGGCGATACGCGGTTGCAGGTTCAGGCTCTGATCGTACCAGACGAGCAGGCGGTCGATGTGCTTGGTGGGTCCCCAGCGATCGGAGACACCCTTGAAGCCACGGGCGAAGGTGCCGCCGTAGGTGCCGATAGACTCGGCCACAGGCATAACCATCGGGTTCGAAGGCAGACGTTCGTCCACAGCGGGCAGGGAGCCAGCCTTGACCAATTCGGCCAGCATTGGGGCTTCGGAATACTGAGAGGCCGATGCGGCGGGCGCAGCGGCAGCAGCAGGGGCTGCCGCGGCAGGGGCGGGTTCTGCTGCTGCGGGGGCCGGTTCACCGGCTGCACCACAGGCTACGGTGACAACGCCTGCGCCGGCCAAAGCCGAAACCCGCAGGAATTCTCGCCGAGAGACGCCTCGATTGACGAGCTTTCTCATGGAATACCTCCTCTGAAATGAGTAAAACAAGACGAACTACTTAACTTGAACTACTACTGTATTGTGACGTGCCGCCGATGTGAGGGGGTGTCACACGAGGCTCGGTACAGCCAAATAAAATGTGCTGCTACGTATTTTGTATTGTGATCAGTGAGCGCTGATTGAGTAGCCGAAGCATTTGCCGAGTCATTCGAGGCGTATCGAAATCAGAGGCGTATCGAAATCAAGCGAACGAGTGGACCGATTGATCGATCCTACCCGTTTGGTTTCACTTCGACAGAAGCTCAAGTACAAGCGATACGGCTGGAAAAAGCCCCCGCTTTCCTAATCGACTCCTACTCAAACGGCGCTAGACAAGTGAACACGCTCACGTTTCACGCAGTAGTCTCTTCCGGTATCAGCCAGGGTGGATGGGGCAGGCCCCTCTCCGGCAGATAGCTGGCGTAGAGAAAACGGTAGACGTCGCTCACATAATACTGAGGATAAGACTTGGAGGGCAGCGACTCCAAAAAGCGGTCGTGGACCAGTTCGGCCATCTGCTCGTTCATCCCCGACACCACTTCGTAGTCAAAGTAGATCGCCAGATCTTTGGCCGGGTCTTCGATAATACTTTTGACGTGGAAGGATTCCGGGTAGCGGTGGGCGGGGGAATAGCGCTCCATCAGGAAAGTACCCATCGCGGCGGAGTTGATGTACGGTTTGTGGGCGTAGAGAAAATTGACCGTCTCCTGCGCGTTTTCGATGGTTTCGCCGGGAAAGCCAAAGAAGAAAAAGGTGTGGTTCCAGATGCCCGCTTCCGAACTTTCCCGCAAAATCCGGCTCATATGGGGCAGTTGTGTGCCCTTAATCATATGATCGATAATTGCTTCCGACGCGCTCTCCAGCCCAAAGAGAATCATCCGACAGCCGCCTGCCACCATCGAATCCAGCAGGGGCCGGTCGATAATCTTCTCGAAGCGCACGCAGCCGCCCCAGGTCACCGGGCTGCCTTCCGCCTGCATAATCTTTGAAAGATCGCGCAGATTGCGGGGTGTCACCGCCTCGTCGGAGAAGAAAATGTGCTTGACCCCATACTTCTCGTGCAGGGCCAGCATCTGATCGGCCAGGGCCTGGGCGCGTAGCTGGCTGAAGGATTCGGCCTCGCCGTAGCCCACATTGCAAAAGGCACATTTGCCAAAATAGCAGCCACGGGCTGTGAGCAGAGGCAAGGCCAGCCGGGGAGCCAAATAGCGGTCCAGGGGCAGATCGCTAAAATCCGGCATAGGCAGATTGGCGATCTTCTCCGGCTCTTTGCGGGCAGTCGTGTGAATCTCTGCCCCGTCCCGGTAGACAAAATTAGGAATCTGGGACAGATCGCCCCCGTTGGCCACAACCTCGGCCAGTTGGGCCAGGGATCGCTCGCCGTCAAAAATCACCGCGCTGTCGATGAGTTGGAACATATCCGGCGTCTTGGGCAACTCTTCCCGCAGCATACTGATGTGAGGGCCGCCGACGGTAATGTGACATTTCAGCCCGGCTTCCCGCACCAGCCAGGCCGCGGTCAGCCCCGGCAACATCTGGGCCATCGAGGGAATCGAAATCCCCACCACATCTGGCTGCTCGGCCACAATGTCCGGCAGCAGAATCCGCCGGTAAATTTCCAAGAAAATGTTGTGCCGGGGGTCCTTCACTCCTTCCAGCAGAAAACGGCTGCTATCGGATGGTCCAGCGGAGACATATCCCTGCAAGTGCAGATTGGTGGGGTGGAAAGGCAGGGAAGCGATTTCCAGACATTGGGTCACAATCTGAAAGTTGCGCAGACCAATCGGCCCGTCAAAAAAGGCGTCGCTGCGCAGAACGTCTTTTGCCTTCTCCACCTGTCGGGCCAGTTTTGAGCCATTCTCCAGCGCCCAGCGTATCATCTCCGGTGGCGGGCCGACCCGGCGCAGGGCATTCCCCTTTGACCCGAAAGCTGCCCGTACCCGCTCTACCGATTCTTCGATAAAGTCACGGGTCAGGATATAGTCAAAGACTTCCACATTCAAATCCCGTTGGATCACCGAAATCCCCTCCTGCCGCAGCCACGCGGTCAGCGTGGGCAGGGCCAGATGGGGCATTGTGGGCGTCCAGTTGGGCGGGAAAAGCAGCATCACCTTCGGCTTGCGTCCCTGGCGCGCCGGTGGGGAAGTTAACAGCCCGTCCAGTGTGATATTGCCATTCGTGTGGTTATTACCGTTCATTTGTTCACATTTCGCTCGTCGCCAGTCGTCTCTGGCGAAAGATAAAAGCCTTAATCATAGCGATACACTACGCCACCACACCCCGCAAATTCAACTCGCCCGCGTAGTGGCAGCGCACAAAATGTCCTTGCTCCATCTCCCGCAGTTCGGGCGTCTCTTTCTGGCAGCGGTCGTTATCGTTGTATTGGCAGCGGGGATGGAAGTAGCAGCCGCTGGGCGGATTGGCCGGGTTCGCCACATCGCCTTCCAGCACAATCGGATCGCCCCGATCTCGGGGGTCGGGCTTGGGCACAGCCGAGAGCAGTGCTTCGGTGTAGGGGTGCATGGGCTGGGTGTAGAGGGTTTCGGTCGTGGCGCTCTCCACCAGCATCCCCACGTACATCACCGCCACCCGGTCGCTGATGTGTTCCACAACGCTCAAATCGTGGGCGACAAAAATGTAAGTCAGGTCAAATTGGTCCTGCAAATCCTGCAAAAGATTGAGAATCTGGGCCTGCACGGAGACATCCAACGCAGAGACCGGCTCGTCCAACACCATCAACTGGGGATGGAGGGCCAGAGCGCGGGCCACGCCGATGCGCTGGCGCTGGCCGCCGCTGAAGGCGTGGGGATAGCGGTTCATATATTCCGGGCGCAGGCCAACCACGCGCAGCAGGTCCGCCACCCGATCTTCCAACTCCTGGCCGTTGGCAACCCCATGCACCAGCAGGGGTTCACCCACATTTTGCAGCAGGTTCATACGGGGGTTGAGAGACGAGTAGGGGTCCTGAAAGACCATCTGCATATTGCGGCGATAGGTCTTCATATCGCCCTCTTCCACATTGGCTAAGTTGATGCGCCCGTGGTCCTGGTCATCGAACCAGATTTCGCCGCCCGTAGGCACATAGGCGCGCATAATTACCCGGCCTGTGGTCGTCTTGCCACAACCACTTTCGCCCACCAGCCCCAGTGTTTCGCCGGGACGCACATAGAAACTCACGCCGTCTACCGCCTTCACGTGGCCGACGGTTCGGCTGAACAGCCCCCGTTTGATGGGGAACCACTTTTTCAGGTCTTTGATTTCGAGCAGGGGTGGTTTCTGCCCGTTAGGGGCAGAGGGCGGGGTAGCGGTTGGTTCAATCACGGTGCGCTGGCTCAACTGCCCGTCTCCTGGATATGATTGACAATTCGTTGGCTTGAAGTAAATGCGCTAACTACAGCATTTGGATGAGATAAGAGAACGCTATAATGAGAACGGGTATCAGAAAGAGCTTCCCTGTATAGACAAACAGACGGTTCTTCTCTACTCCTTTGCGTAGATAGCCTTCGGAAAGGAAGATACCCACCACCCAGACAACGCCCATCAGCCAGAGCGCCCATTTTTCGATCGCTCGCAACTGCCAGGGATTGACCCGCATAAAGAAGAGGTCGCTTACCAGAATGGCCTGTACGCGCCAAATGGCGAAAAAAGCGATGGCGCAAAAGAAAAACCAGAGAAGATAGGCCAGGATATATTGACCAATCGTCCTCCACTGAGGCGACTCTGAATCGGTTTTGACTGACCCACGATTCATTGGGAGTATCCTTTGTAGCCCCAGATATTGAGGCTACTGGGGAATCCGTTTGCCGCAATATAGACCGACAATTTTAGGCGAAATTATGTAGATAAGGCAGGAAGTCGTTCGCAAAGGCCCGGAATCGATTGGAGAACCATCGAGGGGGGGAACCGGAAATGCCAGCAATCGACATCGGAACCACAGAAGAGGACTGTGTGGAAAGTAAAATAGCCTATTTCGTGGTTGGTGTCAAATGCAACGGAAAAGCGCCGGGCCAATTCAAGAGGAGTGCAGAATCATTCCTGAACAGAAATCTGAGGAACCAATCCGCTGATTCTGGATTTCTGTAAACAAAAAAAGCCCCGCCAGGTTGTAGAAACCTGACGGGGCTTTTTTGCTTTTACGCAGCCACTTTTATGTGGGGCGTCAACTTATCCATCAACTGGGCTTTGGGCTGAAAGCCCACAAGCGTGGCAACCGGCTGGCCGCCCTTGAAGAGCATCATTGTGGGGATGCTCATTACACCAAAGGCCATGGCAGTACTCTGGTTAGCGTCCACATCCAGCTTGCCGATGGTCAACTTGCCCGCCATCTCACTCGCGATCTCGTCCAGGATCGGTGCGATCATCTTACACGGACCGCACCATTCGGCCCAAAAATCGACCAGAATTGGGGTCTCCGAATTGACTACGACATCCTCAAAGTTCTCATTGGTCACGACAACAGTATTCGCACCCATTGAATTCTCTCCTATATTTGTTGAAATATGCCAAAGGAATTGGCTCACTTCACACCATTCAAGCGCAATTGTTGCGCATGGGATGTGATTCCCACTACAAAAAACATAGTACCCCATCATTTTATGACTGTCAAATCAGGCACGGACGAATTTTTTTTGTGAAAGTGTTGTGAAAATAGGGGACCGCATCAACACCAACTCTCCATACTTTCTCCATACTTTCTCCAGAATCACCCTTCATACTGGTTAGAAAGCAAAGATAGTGAGATAATGGGGTAGTGGCGCTTCAGAATCCCAGCGTCCCATTATCGACTAAACCACTTTGCCATCTGAGGAATTCGTATGACCCAACCGACATCTTCTTCCTTCATCGAAATCGTCGATCTGACGAAAGTCTATAAAATGGGAGAAATGGAAGTCCACGCGCTGCGCGGGGTCTCCCTCTCTATTCAGGCCGGCGAATATGTGGCGATTGTGGGGGCCAGCGGTTCGGGCAAAAGCACGCTGATGAATATGATTGGGCTGCTGGACCGGCCCACCAGCGGCACGTATCGCGTGCGCGGCACGGAATCCCAGAAACTGGGCAAGAAGGCGATGTCTGATCTGCGCAACCGGGAGATCGGCTTTGTCTTCCAGCGCTTCAATCTGCTGGCGCGCGCCACGGCCATGCGCCAGGTGGAATTGCCTCTTTTCTATGCCGGGGTCAGTTCACGCAAATCCAAGCAGATGGCTACAGAAGCGTTGACAAAAGTCGGCTTGGGTGACCGTACCCACCATCGCCCGGAAGAACTTTCTGGCGGGCAGCAGCAGCGGGTGGCGATTGCGAGGGCAATTGTCAACCAGCCTGGCCTGCTCCTGGCGGACGAGCCGACAGGCGCGCTGGACACCCACACGGGTGAGGAGATTCTAACGCTCTTCGAGGAACTGCACAGCCAGGGGTTGACTCTCGTCGTCGTGACCCACGACCCGGAAGTGGCTGCCCGCGCCCACCGGGTGATCACAATGCGCGACGGGCTGATTCTGGAGGATGTGGCGCAGCTTCCCAGCAGACCAGCCGTACCTGCTGTCGTTGATGTTGCGCCTGTGCCGGAAGCGATAGTAGAAGCGGCAACAGAAGCATTCCCAACCGCCCAGCCGCGCATCGTTCTGGAAACGCTGGACGGGGTTACTGCCTAAAAACGGACACGGATTTTCACGGATGGAATGGATTTTCACGGATTTTTTGCCTTCCCAAATCCGACCCGATCCGCGTTCCATCGCCTAAAATCCGTAAAAATCCGTCAGACCCGTGCAAATCCGTGTCCTTTTGTCTCCTTCATTCCTTGAGCAAACTTTATGAGAATTATTCGTTATTTTAGTGTCGCGCTGGAAAGCATCTTCGCCCACAAAATGCGCGCCATCCTGACGATGCTGGGCATTATCATCGGTGTCATGGCTGTCCTGCTGACAGTGGGCCTGGGCCGGGGCGCGACGGCCAGCATTACGGGTGAGATTGCCAGCCAGGGCACAACGCAGCTCATAATCTCGCCCGGCGCGGCCAACACTGGCGGCGTGCGCCAGGCCAGCGGCTCGTCCAGCACCCTGACAATGGGCGATGTGGCCGCCATCAGCGATCCGATCCTGCACCCCAATGTGGCGCTGGTGGCCCCGGCCTATACGGGCAACAGCCAACTGGTGGCAAACGACAACAACAGCCAGAATCAGGTGGTGGGCGTCACCGGCGTGATGCTCACCGTGCGCAATTGGGAAGTGGAGTACGGCCGTTTCTTCACCGACACCGAGATTGAAGATCAGGCCCATCTGCTGGTGCTTGGCCCGACAGTCGCCTCCGACCTCTTTCCGGGAGTCGATCCCCTGGGCCAGACGGTGCGGGTGAACAATGAACCTTTTATCGTTATCGGCATTCTGAAAGAGATCGGCGGCTTTGGCGGTGCAGACGACCAGGCGATTGTCCCGTTGGGTGTGGCCCAGGGACGGCTTTTCGGTGCCGAACGCTACCGGGGCGATTACACCGTCACATCCATCTACGCCACCGCCAGCAGTGAGGAGATGGTTCCCACGGCCAAAGTGGAGATCGAGCGTACCCTGCGTCTGCGCCACGGGCTGAATGTGGGCGACAGCAACGATTTTAACATTTTTGATCAGGCCAGTCTGCTGGATACCATCAACACCGTTACCGCCACACTGACACTCTTTTTGGGTGCCATCGGAGCTGTCAGCCTGCTGGTGGGCGGTATCGGCATTATGAATATTATGCTCGTCTCCGTCACCGAGCGCACCAAAGAGATCGGTCTGCGCAAGGCGCTGGGCGCTTACGACAGCGACATTCTCTACCAATTTCTGGTGGAGTCGCTGGTGTTGACCGTTCTGGGCGGGCTGATCGGTGTGGGCGTGAGCTATGGCATCGCCTGGCTGATCGGGCAGATACCCGGCTTCACCTTCCAGTTGGTGATTGGCGTGGATCTTGTCGCGTTGGCAATCGCCGTCAGCGCGGCCTGTGGCATTGTCTTTGGTCTCTATCCGGCCATGCGCGCCACCCGGCTCGATCCGATTGAGGCGTTGCGCTACGAGTAAGAGACAGCGGACGACTGACCGCAGACTGCTGTAATTTCTGCCGTCTGCGGTCGGCTGTCGGCTGTCAAACTGAAATCACTCGATTCTTGGAGTATCTGTAATGAAGAAAATTCTTTGGGGTATCGTTTTGCTGCTTCTCGCCGTAGCGCTCGTGGGCGGTGGATTTGTGGCCGCTGTCGGCTCGCCCCAGGAGGCGTGGAGCCGGGTGCAGGCGATGCTCCCCGGCAATCAGGCCGCTACAACTACGACAGCGCCCGGTGCGGCTGCTGGTGGACGGGCTGCGCAAAACGGCGGTGTGGCAGCGAATGCGACTCCGCTGACCCAAGAGGAGTTGGACGCCACCACCACCCAAATCCGCTCGGCCGCGGATGTGACTGCGCAGGTGAGCGCGGCAGGCAATGTCCAACTCGCCAGCAAGCAATTTGTGGTGCTGAAAACCAGCGGCATTGTGGACGAAGTGGCCGTGCGCGTGGGGGATGACGTATCCGCGGGCGATCTGCTGGTGGCCCTCAACCCGGACGACGCCGAGAAAGCCGTGGAGCGCTCCCTGCTCAATCTTGCCTCCGCCCAGGTGAGTTTGGAGAAGCTCTACGACGACACAGACCCCGCCGACATCGCTTCTGGCGCGGCCGATCTGGAATCCGCCCAGGAGAAGCTGGCCGATCTGCTGCACGGCCCCAACGACCGGGAATTGGCTTCCCTGCGCGCCAGCGCCAGCGCGGCCTGGGCCAAATACAACGATCTGCTGGCCGGGCTATCAGACGACAAAAAGACCCAACTCTCCACAAATATGCGCAAATTCGAGGTAGCCCTGAACGAGGCGCGTCGCAATTGGGAGCCAGTTTCGTGGCGGCCCGATGTGGGACGCACCCCCCAGGCCGCGGCCTATGAAAAGGCGACTATCGACTACGAAAACGCCAAAGCCGCCTACGACGAAGCCATCGCGCCCGCCTCTACAGGCGATACGCAATCCGCACTGAGCCAGGCCCAAAACGCGCAAAAACAGTTGGACGATCTGCTGGAAGGAGCGACAGCGGCTGAAATCGCTGCGGCAGAGGCAACGGTGGCGTCCAACGAAGCCAAACTCTCCGATCTGCGCGCCGGCCCGGACGCCAACGCCGTAGAATCCGCCCAGATCGCCGTGGACAAGGCCTTTCTGGATGTGCAGGACGCAGCCGCGGACCTGGCCGCCACACGCCTTTTTGCGCCCGTCAATGCCACCGTCCTGGCCGTCAACCTGACATTGGGACAGCAGGTGGGCACAGGCGTCAGCGCGGCGACGCTGGCCCGGCGCGACAATCTGGAATTGCAGGTGAATGTGGCCGAGGTCGATGTGAGCAAACTCAGTTTGGGCCAGGCCACACAGATTACACTGGATGCGCTGCCCGGTGAAGAGTTTGCCGGGGAGGTTGTTTCCATCGCCCCCGCCGCCGACTCCCAGAGCGGTGTGGTCAACTATCCAGTCACTATCCGGCTGCTCAAACCGGACAGTCGGGTTCTCTCTGGGATGACAGCCGTGGCGACGATTGTTAATGAATCCGTTTCCGCGGGCTGGCTCGTGCCTGCTGGCGCCGTGCTCGCCACAGACCGCGGCGCACGGGTGATGGTTGTGCGCAATGGCCTTCCTGCCCCCGTGCAGGTGACAGTCGGCGCGCCCCAGGGCGAATGGGTAGTGGTCGAGTCGCCCGAATTGCAGGCGGATGACCGGGTGGTTGCCTCAACAGCCACTTTCATCAACCAGGAAAATCAGATCCGCTTTGGCCCGCCCGGCAGTAGGGGTGGCGGACGGAATGACGGCGGCTCCAGTGGGGGTGGTCCTTTTGGCAGGTAACCCGAATAGACCTGTCAGGTGCGCCAATAGGCTTGTCCTGATTGGCAAAGCTTCTCAACTGGCGCACCTGACAGGTCGCTCCCCTAAACATTGAAAAGATACTGGCAATATACCTGAAGAAAGTTGACTTGTATGTCCTGGCATAAAATTGTTGGCGCGTTTATATTGATTCTTCTCTTTGGCGCGGTATTGCGGCCAGGGACGAACAGCGTGATTGCCCAATCGACTCCCGCAGGCGTGCCGGTGGTGGTGCGCAGCGGCGGCGCGGATTTGTACGACAATCCCAACGGCGCGGTTGTGCGCCAGTTGGAGACGGGCATAATTGTCCAGGCAATCAGCCGCACACCCGCGGGGGATTGGATTTATGTCGAAGTGGAAGCAAATGTACAGGGCTGGCTGGCAAGCAAAAGTCTGGTCAGCGTGAACCCCGCATCCCTGCCCGTCTATGGCTTGCCCCAGGCCGAACGATTGACGCCGCCCGCGGCGAGCAGCACACCCGTGCAAGAGCCTTCGCCCACGCCAGAGCCAACAGAGACAGCCACCGCGTCAGCGACGCCGACAACCCCGCCGACAGTGCTGCCAACTGCGACTGCGGTTCCACCCACGTCTACGCCGACTCTTCCAGCACCGGCGGCAGCCGTACAGCCCGCAGCTCAGAGCGAAGCAGCCCAGCCCGCACTGATCAGCCGGCCCGCGCCAGTGAATGCGGCGAATCCATTCTTGCGCCGGGTGGGCGTTGTGCGCGCAGCCGGGGCCAATTTGGCGGATGCGCCGTCTGGTAACGGTTCTGTAGTGCTGCACGCGGGTGAGATTGTCATCCTTTTGCAGCGCAGCGAGGACGACGGCTGGTTGAAAGTCGTTCGCACAGATGGCAGCACTGGCTGGATAGTGAGCGAAGAGCTGATCGTCAGTTCCATTGCAAAGCTGCCCCGTGCGGGCGAAGTGATGGCCGCGCCCACGCCAACCGCAGCGACTTCAACCGGCGAGACAGTCCCGGCGGTTGCCC
>Ga0335396_10005278_pt1 | contig 13469 bp, 13 predicted proteins | sample FRY02_FD_205743 | JGI IMG/M metagenome (GOLD analysis project Ga0335396, IMG submission 205743) | Freshwater microbial communities from Lake Fryxell liftoff mats and glacier meltwater in Antarctica - FRY-02 (spades assembly) (version 2) | ecosystem: Environmental > Aquatic > Freshwater > Ice >... | reverse complement strand
TAAACCGGGGTGGGTGCCAGAAACCGGGGTGGGTGACCCCAGAAGTTCGACTTTTGCCAAAAGTCGAACTTCTTCGCCCCCGATTATTGAGAGGATACGGAAAATGAGAGTGCAACAGTCCCGAACGTCCCTGCAACGAGGGAAAATTACAGTGCAACAGTCCCGAACTGCCATGCAACGAGGGAAAATTACAGTGCAACAGTCCCGAACGGTTCTGTAACAGCCCCGAACGGTTCTGCAACAGTCCCGAACGGTTCTGTAACAGCCCCGAACGGTTCTGCAACAGTCCCGAACGACTCTGTAACGAGGGAAAATGGTATCTTCTCAATAAAGTGGGGTAAGCCCGACCAGAAGTTCGACTTTTGCCAAAAGTCGAACTTCTTCGCCCCCGATTATTGAGAGGATACTTTGAAGTAGCCTTAGGCGATTCCAAGAAAATAAGTATCCACAAGTCCCCGGCACTTCACGAACTTCGCTGCCTGAATTACAGAATACAGACTCGCTTGGACAGAAAGTGCCGGGGACTTTTGCCGTATACTTTATTATTTGAAGTAGCCTTAGAGACTGGCGATTTTGCCACCTGCCACCTGCCACTTGCCACCTGAAACGGAGTATTTGCATGTTCAACCGTTCACCTTTCTTTGCACAATTTACGCGTTTTGGCAGCCGGGCCGGGGGCGCGGCGGGCTGGCTGTTGATGGGTCCGGGATTGCTCCTGGCCGCAGTCGGTCTGGCGATTTTGATTTGGCCTGAGTTGCTGGCCTATATGGTGGCCGGGCTGCTGCTCTTTGCCGGGCTAACCCTCTCTGCCTGGGGCTGGCAGATGACGCAGGTTCAGCGACGCATGGAAAATCGGGCAGAGAACGGGTATAATGGGGTCTATTACGACGATACGCGAGTTTAGCTATTCCAGAGAAACACATCCACAGATAACACCGATTTTCACAGATGCTACGGAAGAATCTGTGTTCATCTGCGAAATCTGTGGATAAATTGTTGCTGTCAGAATGGGTCAATGGATCGAAGGGGTACACGTATGATCGAAGAATCGAAAAAGAGCAACCGCAACGTTTGGCTGATTGTGGGCGGGATTGGGGCAATCTCCATTTTTGCCCTCTGCGCGCTGGTTGTGGTGGCTGGCTACTTTTTGGTGACGCCAAGCAGCAGTAGTGTGAGCAGCGAACCGGCTTCTCTGCGTGCGCCTGTCGTCCAGCAACTGGCAACGCCCATCCCGCCAGCGCAACCGGTCGTCATCAGCGAAGGCACAACCGACTACGAAACCGCTGTGCTGGTCGCCATCTACGAAAAGGTGGGGCCGTCGGTTGTGAATGTGGACGTTCTCAGCTTCGAGCGCAATCTGCCCCAGCAGATCCTGCCCCCGTCCAGCCAAATTGATCCGGACACACTGATTCCCCAGGGGCAAGGGTCGGGCTTTGTGTGGGACACCGACGGCCATATCGTCACCAACGCCCATGTGGTGGACAACGCTGATCGGGTGCAGATTACCTTCCCCGACGGCACGGTGACGATTGCCGAAGTAATTGGCGTAGACCGGCACAGCGATCTGGCTGTGTTGAAGATTGACCCGGCTGGCTACAATCTTGTGCCCATCATTCCAGGCGATCTGGACGCTATGAAAGTGGGGATGCGGGTGGCTGCCATCGGTAACCCCTTTGGCTTTGAAGGCACATTGACCAGCGGCATCGTCAGCGCGATTGGGCGCAGCATCCCCGGTCTTGCCAGCTTTAGCATCCCCGAATCGATCCAGACCGACGCTGCCATCAATCCGGGCAATTCCGGTGGGCCGCTGCTCAACGAACGGGGCGAGGTGATCGGCGTCAATGCCCAGATTCGTACCGAAGGCGGCGCCAACAGCGGTGTGGGCTTTGCCATCCCCATCACAATTGTAGACCGGGTCGTGCCTGCTCTGATCGCTGAAGGCAGTTACAAACATTCCTACATCGGCGTCAGCGGCAATACATTCAGCCCCATCTGCGCCGAAGGACTGGGCCTGGCCCCAGAGACCCGCGGGGCATACGTGGGCGCTGTGCTGCCCGGCACACCGGCTGCCAAAGGCGGTCTGCGCGGCGGCAGTGTGGCGATCACAAACGACTCCATCGGCATCTGTCCCACACAGGCCGGCGGCGATCTGATCACAGCCATTGACGACAGCCCCGTCACCCGCTTCGACGATCTGCTCGTCTATCTGGAACGCTATACCAGCCCCGGCGACACCGTCACTCTGACCGTTCTGCGCGACGGACGCACCATCGAAGTCAAAGTCACGCTTGCGCCTCGCCCGGATTCCATACAGCCATAGGGGTGGCTGGTGGCAGCTACTTTTGCCTTCTGTTGTATGCACCTTAACAACCGAATCGTACAGCCCTCTGCTGGTCCATGGGCAGGATCGAGCGAGACGGGAAAGGGGGGACCCCCCGGAGTCGCTCGATCAAAAAGTGGGCTGGGAAGGCCGATTGAGGCCACAAAAGAGGTGCTTGCAGGTGTGTGGGTGGCGCGGGTGGCAGTCGAAGAGGCAAATGGGGGCTGCCAACCCCCTCTGCGCAGGGCGATGTCGGCCTGGGGTCGGAGGGAGGGGGGCAAAGTGTCAGCGGGGAGGCCCGTTTGCGGTCATTTCGAGCGAACCCCCCGTTTGGCGCAAGATTGGCTTGCTCGATCTTTGTGACCTGTGGTACAATCAAGCCAGTAGAGGCACAAATTGACTGTATAGCGGGCAAAAACGCTCCTGGCCGTCAGCCCCGTGTCAGAAATGTCAGAGTAAATGGGGTAGAAATCCTCTCAACACCCTTCGGGGTACTGAAACAGTTCTGGAACCAGTGCTTGAGTAGTAGACGTACTCCGTAGAAATCCTCTCAACACCCTTCGGGGTACTGAAACCACCTACGCTCGCTTGGAGCCTGGGAATGTTTGGAAAACGTAGAAATCCTCTCAACACCCTTCGGGGTACTGAAACGACATATTCGGATCGAACAAGACCAGATTGGCCCCGTAAGTAGAAATCCTCTCAACACCCTTCGGGGTACTGAAACTGTTCATTGTAATACTCCTTGTGAGTTTGCCTGACTTGTAGAAATCCTCTCAACACCCTTCGGGGTACTGAAACCGATTAAGTCCTGTCAGGACCACTGAGGTTACAACTATGTAGAAATCCTCTCAACACCCTTCGGGGTACTGAAACCGCCACATTCTTCGGTTCTTCTTCAAACTTTTTGCGATGTGTAGAAATCCTCTCAACACCCTTCGGGGTACTGAAACGCCTGTGGCGCTGACTATTCCGCCACATTTACTGCAATACTGTAGAAATCCTCTCAACACCCTTCGGGGTACTGTCTGGAATGGGCAACAAAAGAGAGGGTGGGAATGAACGTCAGTTCATTCCCACCCTCTCTTTTTGTTCTATCGGCCCTAATCCACCGGATCAGCCCAATCCGCGTCTTATCCTATTCTTCTATATCGATAATGTGTTCTTCCGTCCCCTGCCGCCAGACGCCCTTCTCATCACCCACCGCCCAGGTGGAACGGATGCGGATGGTGCGTTTGGGTCGCCCGCTCTCCGGCTGTGGGGGAGCGGAATGTCGCGCTGCCGGGGCTGGGCGTTGGCTGGTCACCGCGGGCGGATTCTGCGCCATCTCGTCCAGACGGGCGCGCAGGAGCTTCCACCCGGCACGCACGGCCCAGCCCGCCAGACCCGCAGCCACGGGTAGGGCCGCCGTGGCGATCTTTGCGGGCAAATTGCGCTGGGCCACGGGCAGCCCGGCGGTTGTGTCATAGCCGCAGCGCCCGCAAAACTGGCTGTCGAGCGCTACTTTGCCGCCGCACTGGGAACAGACTCTGGATACGTCGCTCATCGGGGCTTCCTTTCGCTGGTACACTTGCGTATTGCTGGGAGTATAGCACCCCGCGCCATTTCTCTGCAAGACGCGTCCGCTTGGGTATTGACCCCGCCAAAGCTATAATGAAGCAATGAACGAAGGCAGCAACGAACCCCTATGCGCACCGTCCTGGTGAGCAAAGCGCTGGTCGTCGGCGCATATCAACGCAAGGCCGAGGAGATCGCCCGTTTGGGCGTGGACCTGACTGTGCTGACGCCGCCTGCCTGGCGGGACAGCCGGGGCGAACAGACTGCCGAACGTACACACACCGCCGGTTATGAATTGCGCGCCATCCCCCTGCGTTTCAACGGCAACTTCCACCTGCACCACTACCCAACTTTGGGGCGGGAATTGCAGCGTCTGCGCCCGGATATTCTCCATCTGGACGAGGAACCGTACAACGCGGCCACCTGGCTCGGCGTGCGTGCGGCCCGTGCTGTCGGCGCAGCCACCACCTTTTTTGCCTGGCAAAACCTGTACCGGCTCTACCCGCCCCCTTTTCGCTGGTTCGAGAAAGCCGTCTACGCCGCCTGCCCCCAGGCCATTGCGGGCAACCGGGACGCCGCCGACGTTCTGCGGCGCAAAGGCTATACGGGCGAAATTACCGTCCTGCCCCAGTTCGGCGTGGACCCGGCCCTCTTTTGCCAGCAAGAGGAGAGAGAGACCGATGGCCCGCTTCGCATCGGCTATGCGGGTGGTCTGTTGCCGGAAAAAGGGGTGGACCTGCTCCTGCGGGCCTGTGCATCCATAGCGGGCGAATGGCGGCTGCGGATTGCCGGTGGCGGCGCAGAGGAGATATCTCTACGCCGCTTGGCCGACGAACTGGGCGTGGCTGCTCGTGTAGAATGGGCGCAGCGTATCCCCAGCGACCGGATGCCCGACTTTTATCGGGCGCTGGATGTGCTGGTGCTGCCCAGCCGCACGCTGTCCAACTGGAAGGAGCAATTTGGCCGGGTTCTCATCGAGGCCATGGCCTGTGGTGTGGCGGTGGTGGGCAGCGATTCGGGCCAAATTCCCCACGTCATCGACGACGCTGGGCTGATCTTTGCCGAAGAAGATGTGGCTGCGCTGGCGGGCCATTTGCAGGCGTTGCTGGACGACCGCTCGCTTTCCCAACGGCTGGGCCAGACCGGACGAGAGCGGGTGTTGGCCCACTTTACAATGGCCCACATCGCAGCGGAGACAGTTGCTGTCTATAGCAAGCTATTGAAAACGATTAAACAGAAATGAACCACAAAGAGACGAAGAGACAAAGAACAGCAAGGAAGCATTCGTTTCTTCTTTGTGCCTTTGTCTCTTCGTGGTTGCCCTGAATGCGCATCGCCATTAACGCCCAATTGCTGAACACCACCGAGAGCTACCGAGGCGCGGGGGTGAGCAACTACAGCCAGAATCTGCTCACAGCGTTGGGGGCGCAACCGGGCGGCCACGATTTTACGGCCTTTCTCAATGACCCGAACTTTAGCGCTACCGGTATGAATCTGCGGCGGAGCGACCCGCTTCTGGCGAATCCGCTGGCCCGCATCGCCTGGGAACAGGCCGCCCTGCCGCGGGCGTTGAAGCAGATGGACGCCGGTCTGGTCCACGGGCTGGTGAATGTGCTGCCCCTGGCGACGAGTGTGCCGGGGGTTGTGACTGTCCACGATCTGAGCTTTGTGCGGATGCCGGAGAAGCTGCCCCCGGCCAAGCGTTTCTACCTGACCCGCCTCTGCGCGGCCAGTGTGGCAAAGGCCCATCGGGTGATTGCGGTTAGCCGCCAGACCGCCGACGATCTGATGGCCTGTTTTGGCGTGGACGCACGAAAAATCGAAGTTGTGTATAATGGGGTGGCCCCGCATTTTCGGCCCGGCGCGGCTGGGGAAGCCCACGAATTCCGCCGGCCCGTTGGGATGCCAGAGCGCTTTCTGCTCTATTTGGGCACGCTGGAACCCCGCAAGAATCTGGCCCGTTTGGTGGATGGCTATGCGCGCTGGCGGGAAAGCGACCCCAACGGACGAGAGGTGGCGCTGGTGCTGGCCGGGGGCAAAGGCTGGTACTACGACGAAATTTTCCAGCGGGTGCGGGAACGGGGGCTGGAAGAAGCGGTCTACTTCCCCGGATTCATCCCCGCCGCAGAGTTGCCCCACTGGTATCGGGCCGCGGAAGCCTTTGTTTATCCCAGTCTCTTTGAGGGTTTTGGTCTGCCAGTGGCCGAGGCGATGGCCTGTGGCACGCTTGTACTTTGCAGCGACGCGGCCAGTTTGGTCGAGGTGGCCGGAGATGCCGCCCTCACCTTCCCTGCCGAGGACACGGACGGGCTGGTGCAGGCGCTCCATACACTTTTCGCCGATGCGAATCTGCGCCGGGAACTCGCCCAGCGAGGCATCGAGCGCTCTCGCTGTTTTACGTGGGAACGGGCCGCGCTGGAGACAATAGCGGTCTACAACGCTTTAATGTAACGCAAGCTGTTAGCTTGCGCACTTTCGCAAGCTAAGGCTACTTCAAAGAATAAAATACCCAGGCGAAGTCCCCGGCACTTCACGAACTTCGCTGCCTGAATTACAGAATACAGACTCGCTTGGACAGAAAGTGCCGGGGACTTCTGGATACTTATTTTCGTGAATTCACCTAACAGCTTGCGTTACGAAGATAGCAATGACAACGACAGCAAAACCGTTGAAACGAACCCAAACATCTCCATCCGATCGAGCCAATTGGCTGGTCAATATCGCCCTGCGCATTGATGTTGCCTGGTGGCCGTTGATTCTGGTCGTCTCGGATCTCTTCCTGATCTTTGTGGCCTTCTTGCTCTCCTATTGGGTGCGCTACCGGTTGCAGTGGTTCCGAGCCGTCGATCCGGCCTTCCAGACCGATTTTGCCACCTATTTGCCCTTTTCGGTTGCCCTCATTGCCATCCTCTTTGTCTCCTTCAACTTCTCTGGCGTCTACCGCCACCGCAGGGATCGGGGCTGGCTGGAGGTGGTCTATACGATTGCCACGGCCACGACGCTGGGTGTGGTCACGCTGATTATTCTTAACCTGATTTTTGGTGGACTCTCCTACAGCCGCCTGCTCTTTCTCTATGCGGCGGTCTTTGTCATTCTGTTGCTGGGGAGCAGCCGGGCCGCCATCTTCATTCTGCTGGGCTATCTGCGCGGCCGGGGGGTGGCCGTGCAGCGGGTGGTGTTGGTGGGCGCGGGAGACGTGGGCCGGATGGTCATGCGCAATATCGCGGCCCGCCCCAGTCTGGGCTACCGGCTTATCGGCTTTCTGGACGACAACCCCACAAAAAGTTCTACGGACATTGGACGCTTTCGGGCATTAGGGCCGCTGGAGAATTTTGATCAGGTGCTCTCTACTTATCCGGTGGATGAGGCTATCATCTGCCTGCCCTGGCAGAGCCATCGCACGGTCGCACGTCTGCTCAATCAATGCGAACTGGCGGGGGTGCGGGCGCACATTGTGCCGGACCTTTTCCAGTTGACCAAAAATCAGATGCGGGTGGAAGACCTGAACGGCGTGCCGCTGATCAGCACCCGGGATGTTTCCATCGCCGGGTGGAATCTGATCCTCAAGCGGGTGATGGACCTGGCGATTGTCTCCATTGGCTCACTCTTTGCCCTGCCCGTGGGATTGTTGGTTGCTTTGGTCGTTCGCCTGGATTCGCCCGGCCCTGTGATCTATCGCCAAACCCGCATCGGAAAGAATGGCAAGCCCTTTGCTATTTACAAATTTCGCTCGATGGTGGAGAATGCGGAGGAGCGCCGGATGGAGATCGCCGCGCTCAACGAGGCAACGGGGCCGCTTTTCAAAGTGCGGGACGATCCCCGGCGCACACGCACAGGGCGTATCCTGCGCCGTTTCAGCCTGGACGAATTGCCCCAGCTAATCAACGTTTTTCGGGGCGAGATGAGTTTTATCGGCCCCCGCCCCAATCTGCCGGAAGAGGTGGAGCAATATAAGGAGTGGCACAAAAAGCGGCTCTCCGTCAGCCCCGGCATGACCGGACTTTGGCAGGTGAGTGGGCGCAGCGATCTGACCTTTGACGAGATGGTGCTGCTGGATATTTACTATGCGGAGAATTGGAGTTTGGGGATGGATTTGGGGATTCTGCTGAAGACAGGCCCCCGGGTGCTCTTTGCGAAGGGGGCGTATTAGTAAGATAGGACGCAGATTTTCATGATTTGGATTGATCTGCGCAGATCAATCCAAATCATGAAAATCTGCGTCCCCTTTCTGTGCAATCGTTGCCTGCACCAGTGGCCGAATTTTAGTCGTACCTTCCCTGTTCCAGGCGCTATAGGCAGCGACGGTCTCGCGCATAGCTGACAACTGCTCCGGCTGGCCGAGAAGGGTACGGATCAGGACCAACTGTTCTTCGCCGGTGAGCGCCACCCAGCCCAACCCGTAGGCACGGATCATTTCCAGATTGCCCTCCTCCTGGCCGGGGATAAAAGTGGTGGCCAGAAAGGGTTTGCCCAGTGTCACCGCCTCGAAAAGCATATTCGGTCCGGCCTTGCCCATCACCAAATCAGCGCAGGCCATCCAGGGCGCAATCGTTTTGGTAAAGGGGAGCACGTGACAGGCGGACCGATTCTGAAAGATCTGTTGCAGGCGGCTGTTTGTGCCCGCGGCCAGAATCAGTTGGAGGGCTGGTGCGCCGTCTGGACCGGTCAGCGCCAGGAGCTGCTCCACCGTCCGGGCAAACCCGGCGCTTCCTTCGCCGCCCCCCTGCAGAAAGATCGTCAGTTTCTCTCTCTGGAAACCCGTCTCTGTCCAGGCTTTCTCGGCCGCATCCCCGTCCGGCGCGTAGAACTGACGACGGGTGGGCCAGCCGATCAGATGCGTCTGTTCTGGCTGGACTTGTGCCGCCAGCGCCTGTTGATAGGCTTCCCGGCTGGGGGCCAGATTCAGGGCTGCATCCTTCACCGTCAGCCAGGCGGTATGCAGTGTGCGCGGGTCGGAATAGAGCAGGAGAAGGGGAATCTCCGGCGCGACCTGTTGCACCGACCAGGAAAAGAAGGGATAGGTGGAGAGGATGGCCGCGGGTTGCTCCTGGGCAATCAGCGAACGCAGACGGCTACGGATCAGCCCGCTAAAGAGTCTGTGGGCCAGCGCAGCCCGACCGGGTGTGTTGGAAAGCTGAAATTCAGCGCTCCACAGCCAGAGCGCGTAGCGGCTGACCAGTTGATAGTGGCGGTGAATCCACACGGGCTGAGGATCGACGACACTGCTGGTGTAGTCGTCTGCCAGCAGATCTGCCAGTGATTCGGCCAGGCTCACGTGGCCGCCGCCGGTTTTGGATGTGAGAATGAGCAGGTGATTTGGATTGGTCACGAAAAGAATGTTTTGTGGTTTGGGGTGATGGGATATGGCGGATCCGGCGCTTAACTACCGGCTTGTGGGATCAGGGCCGCCGCTGCTTCTGGTCCACGGCTTTGGCGTTACATTCAATATCTGGCGGGAACTGGTTCCGCTGCTGGCCGATCATTTTTCGCTGGTGATGATCGAATTGCCTGGCATCGGCCATTCACCATCGCCGGATGACGGCCCGCATGAGGATGCGTTGTATACAGATGCGTCGTATACAGACGGCTCGTATACAGAAGCCTCGATTACCGCCATCGAAAGTGTACGCCAGAAATTGGCGATTCCCAAATGGTCGGTTTTGGCCTATTCAATTAGCGTGGGTGTCGCCGCTGCCTACTCTGTTGTCCACCCGGACCGCACCGAAAAGTTGATGCTGCTCTGCCCGCCTCTTTTGACTGGCTGGCGTTGGCGGGGTCTACGCACAATGCTCTGGCTGGATAAGCGGTGGCCTGTCATCGGTGATTGGTTTTTTTCCGGCGGCTGGCCGCTCTATGGACTGGTGGCGCTGGTCGCCTTCAACGGGCGGCCCACACCCCTTACGCGGGAGTGGGTGGATGAAATCTCTGCCCAGCCCTACCCGCTGCTCAAAGCCATCCTGCGTGAATTTGTTCCTGTGGACCGGCTGTTGGAACAGGTGGGCGACAATGCGTTGTTGCTGTGTGGCTCGAAGGATTTCGTTTCCAGTCGTCCGCCCGCGCAGCGTGTACGGGTCGCCTGGTTTTCTGGCGACCACAGCGGGCCAGTTCGGGTGGCCCGTCCCATCGCGGAGGCGGTGGTCGAATTTCTAAAGCGATAATCTAAACCCTAACACAATCTTTCTCTCTTTCGGATATTCTCATGCAGCGTGTGTTAATTTTGATGAGTGATACAGGCGGCGGCCATCGGGCCAGCGCCGAAGCCTTGGCTGCTGCCTTTGCCCAACGCTATGGCAGCGACCGTTTCCATGTAACGGTGATCGATCTGTGGCGTCACTACACGCCCTGGCCGGTCAATCAGGTTCCCAAAAGTTACCGAGCGCTGGTCACAGATGCGGTCTGGCTGTGGAAACTGGCCTGGCGGGCTGGTGAACGGGATTGGTTGACCGAGCCGGGGCTGCGTCTGGTGGCGCGTCTGGTGCGGCGGGCCATGCGCCGGGCCTTTGACGAATATCAGCCGGACGTTGTGATATCCGTTCATCCGCTGATGCAGCACGCACCCCTGCGTCTGTTGCGTCACACGTTGAAATCGTCAATCCCTTTCGTCACTGTCGTCACCGATCTGGTTTCGATTGCGCCCGTCTGGTATCACCGGGACGTGGACCGCTGCTTTGTCGCCAGCGCAGAGGCCGTGCGCCGGGCCAAACGGGCCGGGCTGCGGGATGATCAAATCCGTCTCTATGGCCTGCCCATCCGCCCGGATTTTGCCCGGCCTCTGGCGGACAAAAAATCTTTGCGCGTTGGGTTGGGTTTGGAGAGCGAGCGGATGACTGCCCTGATTGTGGGTGGCGGGGAAGGGATGGGGCCGGTCGGCGCGATTGCTCGAACGATCTCGGAACGATTGGTCGCGGATGGCCGCGCCGCGCAATTGGTGATCGTCTGCGGACGCAACGAGAGCCTGCGCCGGGCGTTGGCTGCCCATCCGTGGCCTCTTCCCGTACGGGTGGAGGGGTTCGTGCAGAATATGCCCGAATGGATGGCGGCCAGCGATTGCGTCGTCACCAAAGCCGGGCCGGGCACTATCGCCGAGGCGCTGATCTCCGGGCTGCCCATTCTGCTCAGCGGCTATATTCCCGGCCAGGAGGAAGGTAATGTGCCGTATGTGATCGAAAGCGGCGTGGGGGGGTACAGCGAAGACCCCGCGGAGATCGCTGCTATCCTCAGCCGTTGGTTCGGGCCGGAACGGGAGCAACTGGCCGCAATGGGGGCCAAAGCCAAGTTGATGGGCTATCCCCAGGCGACATTTGAGATTGTGGAGGAGATTGTGGGGTTGTTGGAGAAATGAGATCTGCCGAGTTTCAGCGCCACTGGTTCAGCCAGCGTACTTGGCCGACCCATTCTTCGGCGGTGGTTTCGGACAGCATTCGATCAACGGCGCGGATCAGTTGCGAAGTCACCCAATCTACTTGCGTAGCCACAACGATCCCTGCGTGGGATGATTGATGCTTTTGCGCCAGATAAAAGAAGTCTGAAATGTTATGGGTGAGGATTATTCGACCGCGATTGGTTGCTTCCTGTAATTGAAGTTCATCGGACGCGTCTTCGGCGATCCATTCGTTGGGCGTGCGAGTAACGTCGTGTCCTCTGGCAAGAAGCGCACGCAACAAATCCCTGTCCGAAATATCAGCGTCAAGATGCAGGGACGGTTTCGTTGGCATACTTGTCCCCTAACGCTTTGTCTTCGGCAATAGCGGCGTCAATTTCGGTGCTGTGAGCGTCATAGAAGGCAAGCGCTTCTCGCACTGATTCCTCTTGCACAGGCCACCGATCGGCAATCTCCTCCGGTGAAATTCCCCAGGTATTATGCGCGATGACCATCGTCTTGACACGAATATTTGTCCCCCGCAGCATCGGCTGTAGTGTGCCGGAGCCGCCCCGTTTGTAGGTGATCAGTGGAAAGCGCGGATCGTCCAGTGTCTGCTTCAGACCGCCCACTTTTTCCGCCACGGCCCATTGGATAAACTGATTAAGGGAGATGCCTTGCTGTTTTGCCATCAATTCGGCGTCCTGTTTGAGCGCAACCGGCAGGTTCAGGGCATAGCGAGCCATTGATTATCTCCGTTCTGTAGTATCAAAGTCACTGACCACATCTTATGCGATGTCTTTGATGATGTCAAGCCTTTGGATATGCCTTCCCGGAAGGTTACGCTCCCAATTCCCATTAAGCCAGCCGCGCCCCATCGAAAATCCCCGGATGCGTCCCTTCCGTCAGCAGCCCAAAGGCCCGCTCGGCCACTTTAATGCCCAGCCCCATCCCGTGTCCATTGAAGCCCACGCAATAGAAGACACCGGGCAGATCGGGCAATTCGCCCACCAGCGGCAGGCCGTCGTCGGTAAAGCCCATTGTGCCCGCCCAGCGGTGACTGATGGGAACCTCCGCCAACTCCGGGAAGTATTGGGCCGTGTATGCGTGGAGGTCCGCCTGCACTTTGTCGGAAATGCTTTCGTCGGTGAACTGGTTTTCCGTGGCAAAGTTGAGATGGCGCGCCCCGCCAATCAACCAGCGGCCCATCTTTGGCTGGCCCATCCCTGGCTGGTCCGGCTCGGAGACCTGGCGGAAATAGTAGTAGCCGAAATGGCTGTAGCCCGCGGCGGGAAAGACGAGCGGTGCGGGTTCACTCACCTGAATCTGTCCCCGACGGGGATGGACTTTTCCCGCAAAGAAGGGGTGGAGCAGGGCCGAATAGCCGTTTGTCGCCAGCAGCACCCGGCGGGCGTGGACTGTGGCCGCGCTGCTGACCACCCGCAGACCGGCGCCGTGCGGAGCGATTTTCATGACTGCTGCATTGCTGATCACCCGCACGCCCGCGGCTTCCACCAGCGCCCGGTTGAAGCGAGCGGGCTGGATCACCCCGTCGTCTGGTCGATGCAGCCCGGCCAGAAAGCCACGCTGGAAGGGATCGTCGGCAGTGAAGTAATGCGCAAAGCCGTCCTCGCGCAGCAAGCGAATCGACTCGGCCAGAGCATCGGCTTCCTCCGCGCAGTCGGCCAGCAGCCAACTTCCGCAGCGCTCGTAAGGAACGCCCAGCTCTTCCGCCAGCCCCAGCATCATCTCCCGGTTGTCGACGGTAAGTTGCCAGAGTTCCCTGGCCGCGGCCCGCCCGTACTGCTTGACTGCGCTGGTGTAGCTGTCGGCAATCCCGCAGAGGGCCATCCCGGCGTTGCGTCCGGTTGCGCCCAGGGCCGGTTGGCGCGCGTCCAGCAGCAGTGCATCAATCCCTGCCTGTCGGGCAAACCAGGCAATACTGCTGCCGATCACACCGCCGCCCACAATGCAGAGGTCGGTTTCTATTTCGATCCCGGCCTCGACCCCGGCCTCGCTCCCGGCCTCGACCCCGGCCCCGTCTGATTGCGGGCTGGTGTCATTGGGCAAGGGCAGACCGATGCTCTGCTGCCAGAAGGATGTGGTGGCAAAGCCACTGGCAAAGCTACTGGCAAAGTCACTGGCAAAATTGTTGACAAAGTGGTTAACAGGCGAGGCGGGCATAGGGTGGATTCTCATTTTGTGTGGGCGCGAATATAGCCGCTCAGCGCA
>Ga0335396_10005277_pt1 | contig 13470 bp, 15 predicted proteins | sample FRY02_FD_205743 | JGI IMG/M metagenome (GOLD analysis project Ga0335396, IMG submission 205743) | Freshwater microbial communities from Lake Fryxell liftoff mats and glacier meltwater in Antarctica - FRY-02 (spades assembly) (version 2) | ecosystem: Environmental > Aquatic > Freshwater > Ice >... | reverse complement strand
GTCAAATATTGGTTACCCACTGTTACTGGCCCTGTTACGTTCTTACGGAGGTTTAATATCTGTACCGTGTTATAAACACGCTGCTCCGCTTGGTCTATAAAAGTATCTACCTGCTCTGCAGTCGTTAGCCCCGATGCCCCTAATGTATCCGGGAAGTCGTTCTCTACATAAGACTTGATAGTTTTTACTAAAGCAGTGTAATTCATACTTATGCAGTCCGTTTACTATGTCCTGTACCTTTAGTAGCCGCGCCTGTCCCCCTCATTTTCTGAGTTTGTGTATTGGCTATATTATTGGGGTACCCCGAAGAGTTCTGTACCGGTACTGTTTTTGGCTCTTTATATTTCATATCAACCTCACGTTGTTGTTACGGTAACAGAGCCTACAGCTCCGGTACCCTCTAAATCATCCGTCAACCCTACCAACTCGTATGGGTTATTCAGGCCTACCGGCCTCCACCCCCACTGTATATTTCTGTTTTCCTCATAGGACTTATCGGGTCTTGCGTCCTCTAGTGCTTCCGCATCATTAACCACATACCTATTAAGGTGGTGTTGCGGGTGGTCTGCCTCCCAACATACTTTACAGACCCTTAAATTCGTATCACTTTCATTTAGCGTTATAACCTTGAGGGTCTTTAATAGATACTGAAACCCACATCTATCGCACTCTGCTATAGCCCTCTTACCACCTGCGAACTGGTTGGCCATTAAAATATTTTAGGCGCGATGCGTAAACTAGCCTTTTCCCTATCTTCCCCTGTTGCTAACATCCATTGTTTTTCGTAATCCGCTTCCAGCATAGGTATCCGGCTAACCGCTTCTGGAATCTTCATAGATAAGTAATGCGCCAGCCCCGCTACCATAGCCGGTAAGAACCTGTAGGGTACATCTTGTGTAGTCGTGCCATCCCCAACATCCTGCATACGACGTAATCGCCAGTATACTAAAGTGTACCTATTACTCTGGTCGGGCACAGGCCACATATTTACCGTTGGGTATTTAACCCCATCAGTAGGGTCTGTAGCCCCCGATTGGCGGTCTACCCATACTTGGATAGGCCTACCTGTAGTATTCTTGCCTGGAATCATCGCATACGTGGTGCTGCTTATCCGTTTAATTGTAATGTCTGACTGCGAGGTACCCGTACCGGTACGGATTACCGTATCTAGTAAATCAACTGTATCCAGGGGCAGGTTGTAGGTGGTTGTGCTCGCTACCATAGCAATCGTACCCTCTTCTATAGTCCACAGATTAACCCCTCGATTAGCCCACTCTATAGACAAAAGGTTAAGACTCCTACGTGCAGTCTTTAAATCATACCCCGTACGCAACTCTGTCCCACACCGCTCAAAAGCCTCTTCCACAAGGTTATTGAGGTCTAGGTCAAATACTGCTGTACCTGTAGTTGCCACTATTTACCCCGCGCTCTCGTTTTTCTCAATCCGGTCTTTAATCTTATCAGTTAGACTCTGTCCCGCCTTTGCTTCTTCAGGGTTATCTTTGAGAGCTTTTTTCACTCGAAGGTCAAGTCGTCCATCTTTACGGCGTGTTTCCATAGCGTCTTTATAAGCCTTTTCGCCCGGAGATACTTTACCACCATCAGAGTACTTCTTAGCCGCTCCACTCCTTCTCATTTTGTTCAGATGTTCCCTCAAGTCTTTAGACCCCGATTTCTTAACGTCGTCCGCGGAAGCCGTAGAGTAGCTCTTACCGTCTGTGTGCGTAAAAATTTTCTCCCCTGCTGCTTTGTGCCTCTTAAACGCTGCGCCGAAAGATTCTTTCTTAGCCGGGGCCTCAGCTTTCTTAGCCGGGGCCTCAGCTTTCTTAGCCGGGGCCTCAGCTTTCTTAGCCGGGGCCTCAGCTTTCTTAAAGGAAGCCGGAACCGTACGTGTTTGGAAGGCTTTGTTAATTACGTCAGAGGCTGAACCCTCTTTAGCTTTACCCTTCATAGCTTCTGCTTTGGCCTTAGCTTTCTTAGCCGAGGCCCTATCTGCAGTGCTATCCGCACTTACTTTATTCGCCTGGTTTCGTTTTTTTGCCACCTCAGCGCCACGTCTTAAATGACTCCTTACCTTAAGTGCGTCCGCGGAGGCATCATCGTCATCGTAGCCCGAAGCTACTTTACCACCATCAGAGTACTTCTTAGCCGCTCCACTCATTCTGTTTCTTTTCATGTCTTACTCCTAGTTCCTACTACGGGGTTGTGATACATAGACCTGAACCTCAGCGGCGGCGCTGTAAGAATTAGTTACAATCCTCATGGCTTTTATCCCCCGCATTGATAATGGGTTTATAATATCCGCTGTTTCCGCAGTAAAGTTAGCATCATTAATCCACGCCAAATCCTCTTGGTCATCAAAATCAAAAGGAGCCGCTTTATTTTCAAACGGGTTTTGTATCGTAACCTGAACGTCAACGCTGATTGTGCCGGTTACATCTAACTGCACCACCGGTGCTTCTGTGGCGTACCAATCCAATGGGATGGTACTAGACGCAACTTCGTCAACTGTGCCTACAGATACCGTGGACGAGGGCACCCCAAGAGAGGTGACTATATTTGAAACGGTTAGAAAATATTTAGTTGATTCAACTGTTGCATCCGACCCCGGCCCTGTTACCCCTTCAGTCTGCGCTTTACCATCTGCGTCGGTACCAGTAATCGTAAATGTTGAGCCTGTTTGGTCATGTGCGCTTCCAAGGATACTCAGCCTGTGCGCTAAGCCATCAGCGGAAGTGAAATGCCCCGCTGGGCCAATAGAAATTGTGGAGCTTGCTGCAGGAGAAGCTACCGTAACAGAGGTAACTGAGTGATACCTGAGAACAGACAATACAAATAGGCTTGTTCCTGGCCCTGCGATATTCTCGGTTATAATGTCCCCGTTGGTGGCCGTACCCACTATAGTATACGTCGCGCCTGTTTGGTCATGCGCACTGGATAACATATACAGGTGCCGGTTTATACCCGTCCTATCTGTGTATCTCCCACCCTCCGCTAACGCACCATCAAGAGTTATCGCCCCTGCTGCTGCGCTGGTATTGGTGGCGGCTAGTCCGTCTAGGTCTTCCCCAGCGGCTAATGCCCCGTCTATAAGTATCTGAGTTATCGCGCTTGAGTTAACTGCCCCCAACCCATCGGCATCTACTGTGGCCACATCTACATTAATCGTAAAATCCTTCATTACTCTTTCCCCTTGCTCGTTGTTCTAAAATTGGCCCTCAGCTAAGAGGGCCAGGAATTTATTACGCAAATGTTGGTACTGTATTCGAAATAACCATTCCGTTTACAAGCCAAGAGACACCATCAGATGTAAGGGTTACTGTTGTACCTACCTGTGGGGTAAGCACGGTAAAAGTATCATCATTAGAGAAGTCTGCATAAACGGCTAATACTTCTATACCCGCACCACCGATGTCCTCATCGTGAAATACAACCCCACCCGCGAATAGCTCAGTGATTGCTGAGGTCTTAATTATCCAGTCCTGTGCATCAGCAGCAGCGCCGGTGTACATAAAGGTGTACGTCAACCCGTACTCTACTGTGGGTAATGTTATTGTGCAATCACCCGTAAGGTCGGGGAACGCGTGTAGTTTGCCTGAGTTTTTTGATAATACCTTATAAGCTGTAGTGGCTGCTGCTATAGTTACCAGCCCCACTTTGAGACCGCCGCCGCCTGTAGAACTGCCTAAATGTAGATTAGACATGTGGGTGAATGCATCACCTGAATTTACGTTAGACATATTATTTTCTCCTAGCCTTGTCAGGCTGTCAACTCCGTCCCATGAGGGGACTGGATATATAGTTTAACTATTGATATTTAGCATGTATAAGTGTTTAAGTCAAACATATCTAATAAGCACTACCTGGGATACACCATCTTAATAAGTACCACAAGCGCCCATAAAAAAGCCCCCAGTTAAGGGGGCCTTTAGGTACTAAGTGCTTAATTCCGAAAGAGTTTTTACTATCCGCCGGGGGTACCCCATATTCCAAGGGGGTCAGACCAACCAAATGAATATCTCTCGCGAGCTTTATAGCGAACATTACCCGTGTCAAAATCTCCCTCCATAGACTGTGTCATGGATGCACGAGTAAAGTGCTTAAGACCGTTAGGGACATCCGTTTTAAGGAACCACCCGTCTGTGTCAGTTAAAAAGTTATTAACACAGTAACCCTGGGGCACTACGCCCAGTTTGTTAACCGCGTTAACGTCATTATCCGCTGTGCCAACCCTGTAGTCCGAGTCTAATAGACGGGTTGCTACAAACATTAGGTTAACGGGGATAATCATTTTAACTGGTTTAGCCGCTATCAGCAGCCCACGTTCATCTGTCCAACCAGCAATCTGAATAATCGCGGCTTCCAAGGAAGTCTCATTCAAATCAACAGCTATACCAGCCTCGTTAGAATTGGTGCCACCACCAACTAAAGGATGTGCAGCACTACACATTGTTTCTCCATCGCCGCCCGTTGAACCGGAGGACGCGAAGGCATTGTTTAGAACCGTAGCAGCCTTAGTCTGCTTGGTGTACGCCATAGCCCGAGCTAGTGCCTTCGTATAACGAGATGATAAAGAATCATACAAGTTATCCTCAATAGCTTCCTCTGTTATAGAGAAACCCAGTGCAATAGTTTCGTGGTTGTACCGTGCAGTCCAAGCTTCTTGCGCATTGTCATAATCAAGGGCAGAACCCTCGCCTTTGACAGGAGCAGCCGCGAAGCCCGACAACTTTGTTTCTTCTTCAAAGGAACGCTCTGACGTTTCCGCGTCAAAAATTTCCTTATGTTCCTCACCGTATCGTTTGTATTCCATACCAAACAAAGCATTTAAGCCGGGGAGGAGTTCTTTTAATAATTGTGCTCTTGAAATAGCCATTATCTATTCTCCTATAAGCCAACGCTGTTAGTGTATCTGTGTGCAAGTGAATTAAACGCAACCAATACATCTACATACGCATCACCGGGGTCAGATACATGAGCCACGATTCGAAAAGCACCAGTAGTTGTTTGGACGGTAGCCGATAACGCCGAGTTAGAGACACCCGTACGGGTTGAACCAGTACTTGTACTCTGTACAATTGGGAATAAAGTGTTCGTACCTATAATAGTTTGAACGCCTGTACCATTCAACTGCGCTTGAAACAATACAAAGGGGTCATCTACAACAAACGCGGTAATCGGCGTAGAGTTATAAGTTTGCCCTGTTGGGTAATAATTTGAATATTGGGTACCATGCACATTCTCGTAAGAACACCCTACGAAAACACCCAGAGCGCCAATACTAGCACCACCAAGATTATTAGTAGTTGTATCCTCGCCCGTTGCCGTTGAGATAGCCACATACCCATTAGCGCCCAGTATAACTACTGAACCATAATAAATATTGGTACCTTGACCAGCGGGGTTAATCAGGTACGATGTCCTCGCGCCCACATATGGTAATCCATCTATCCGTTTTACAGGTCTAAGCCCGTAAGCAGATGCAGCAGAAGCCATAATAATTTCTCCTAAAAAGTTAAGTTATTTGCCCGAGCCGAAAGACGTTTTGGATTTCCTGTCCGAAAACAGAGGCATCCTAGGGTCGTTCTCTCGCATAAAATTGTTATCGACAGACTCCATCTGAGCCTTATTTATACCAGCGAAATGTTTCTGTCGCTGCTCCATAAACTCAGTAGGTATCTTACATAACAATAACCCGCCGATTTCAATGTTGTCCTTGAACTTACTGTTCTCGTCTGTCATTGAAAAAAACATAGGCTGTTCCTCTTTGGCGACTGGTTCCCACCCTTCTCTCATTTTAGATGAGACATTACGGGCATCAACATTTCCAAAAGTAGCAGTCCTAACCCATTTATACGAGTAACCGGGTTGTTTATCCGGTTCGGGAAGCAAAGCTGCTGGTTCCCACGTTTTAGGGCGTTTAGTTTCTTCACGGGTTTCTAGCTCGCGGTCAAGTCTTGTTGCTTTAGTGTCATTACTAGCCATTATAAGTTCTCCTGCGTTTTCGCATATTCCCGAGCATACTGCTCATTAGTTATTCCCAATTTTTTAGCTAACTCTACCTGCGAGCGCTTTAGCACAATCTTTTTCGGAGATGTACTTCGGGATGCCGGAGCAACCACAGTGGCTGGTTTCTTACTGGTGCGGGTAGTGGGCTTGCCGCCCCCACTATCTGTAGCTTCTTCAAAATATTCCGGGAACCTCCGACGCATTGTGGTGTCGATGTTTTCCCAGTAGTCCTCAGTACCTACGTACTGCTTGCCATGTTCCTTCTCTAACGACTGGTGGCGACCTAGCGCTAAAGCTGTCATCTCAGTATCCGCGCCCCACCAAGTGTTATTTTTCTGCCATGCCTCGGTTTTTGCGTCGGGGCGTGGTGGTGCTTGCGGAGTACTTTTTATACTTTCATTATCTATGTGTACACCATCAGCCTCTGTTTGTCTAGTAGGTTTGTACCCTTTTACCTGTTCTAATTTATAATTAGCTGCAGCTATAGCTTGCTGAGCCTCCACAACAGCGTCCGAATCACCCCCGTCGTAGGCCTCTTTATAGGCTTTTTTTGCCGCATTCATCTCTAAATTAGCCGCTGCTGTATATGTTTCTACCAGCGTTCGCTCACCACTAGTCAGCTTTTCCCTAAGGTGTTTATTCTCTGCAGCCAGGCTCTTAGTAACCGAAAGATTCTCCGTCTGCTCTCGTTGAACCGCTTCCTTAGCCCGCCTCTCATCGTGCCACACTTTTTTCATTTGCTTCAGGCGTTGTTTTACCTTATCAGAATACTCATCCAGCTCATCGTCCTCTAACTCCTGAACTATCTCCTCTGGCATAGGGGACTTACCCTTATCCTCCTCAGGGGTATCGTCTTCCACCGCAACAGCGTCCTCACCTTCTTCCTCCACCTCAATGTCGAATTCTTCCTGTTCTTCTACCCCTTCATTAGTTGCTGCTTTCATTTTGTGCCTCCTTTGTTAGGCTTTTGTATGTATTTCATATACTTACGCTCTCGATATGCCGCGGGGGTCAGAAACAATTCCCTCCACGCTGTCATCATTTATGACCCTGAATTCTTTACCAAAAATCTTTAACTTGTTACCTGCGTGGGCTCTTACGAGTACAAAATCCCCCACTTTACAATACGGCCCGGATGGGAACCTCGTCTCATCCGCATAACAATCCGGCCCCATTTTTAATACAAACAACACGGTGGTCATAATACCTTCAACCTTGATTGTCTCGTCTGCCTTTAATATCCCCCCTTCATACTCCGTCTCTAGTTTGGGTATCGCGCACAATATCCGGTATCCCGAGGGTTCTGGTAGCATGGAGGCCACATGCACATCGTTTTCTTTCTCCTCCTTACTATCCCCCTCAACGCTCTCCCCATCGGGCCCCACTATGCCCGTTTGTAGTTTTTCTACCTTACTCATCCTCATCCTCCTCTTCTTTAACCACTGCTTGAACAATAGCTAATGCCCTTTGCAGTCCCTGTATAGCCCCAGCTAGCGCCCTATATGAAGCAAAGTCTCTAGCCGAGCCCCTCGTGATGTCTTCTGAAAAGCTCACTATATCTTCGTTTATCTTCTCTATTATGAGTCCTATTGCGTCTCTTGCCATTTGCAGCCTCCTCAGCCGTTGTTATTACCCTCATTTTTCTTCTCTCGGGCGATGTCTATCCCAAGTCTTACACCCGCTTCCTGCTCTTTTGCGGACAAATTAGCCTTGTCGGTGGCCACTTTAGCCCCTACCTGCATACCCGCAATGCGCTCTGTGGACGCAATTTTCTTCTCCGTAAGGTCGTTCTTGTCCCTCTTGTCCGCTGCATCAATAACCATTTTCTGTTTCTTGATGTCCTTTTCTTCCTCTTTAATCGCAAGCTCCTTCTGCTGCATCTGGACGATGGGGTCTTCTGCGGCTTCCTGAGCGGCTGCTTGTGCTTCCTCAGCCTGGTTCTTCTGTAGTAGCTGTACGGCAGCGGCGGCGGCGAGTCTGGAAATCTGCAACTCCTGCTCTTCCGTCATTTCTTCTTCGGGGCCTGGATATGGGACACCCGCTTGTTCTTCTATCTGTCTGCGGTACTCATAGGCTAGGTGCTCCGCTATGTGCACCTGCATGGCACCCCCTATCTGTTGCGCCATAGGACTTTGCCCCACCATCTTCATAATCTTAGGGTCTTGCATCGCTGACATATGCACCTGTATATGCGCTTCGTGGTCTTGTCCGATAAAGGCTTTCACTGGTTTGCCGTTGATAATGTTCATATTTTCAGCTACAGGCTCGGTAGACCTCATATCATCCTCGATAGGAACAAGCTGCTCTGCGTTCTTAATCCCCAAAACTTCCAACATCTGCCTGTGTAACAAAGGCATGTCATATAAATCGGGCGCTCCGGAGGCTAATTGTAATACAGCTTGGTACTGGACGACCTTTTGGGCCATTGTTGCGGAGTTAGGGTCACTTACTGGTATCACCTCTACGAGGTCGTAGTCCGCCCCTTTTATCCGCGCTTCCCCCTCTTGGGGCTCGTAGGTGTACTCATCTGGAGTAAAATCACGAATAATATCCTTTAAAAGCTTGAATTCCTGCTTCATGGCGTAGTGGATACGCGCTTGTACCGCGCTCATTACCTTAAGCGACCGCTCCAAAATTGCTAGAGTGGTGCCCACCGGGGACTGCGAACTCATATCACTGACCTTCATGTCAGCGGCACTTGCAAACCGTCTACCCTCTTCTACTATTGTCTGTAACAGCTGGTACAACACCATACTTGGCTCTTTATATGGCAGCGCCATCAAGTTATCGGCTATTGTGCCACTAGTGACATCAACATCCCGCCATTCCGCCGGGTGTATCGGGGTATCGTCCCCTTTTACACGCAAACCCTTGGTTTTAAAACCGCCTGGGAGATTCGAAAGAGTACCTGCGTCAACTAGTTGCCGAATTAGGGAGGTTCCAGACTTCGCGAACCCGCCAATGAGGTAGATTAGACCAAATGCGTAGAACCCGAAGCCCGGAATGTATGAATAATGCACGAAATGGTTTCTTTTCGCCCTTTTCTTGTCGTCCTCTTTCCAGTTTCGGCGTATAGCCAAGACTTCCCCGGACGATTTCTCTATTGTTACTATATATGGGAGCGCAATACCTGTTTCTTCTCCCTCATCATTAGTGTCCTCGTAGCCTGTGAGGTCTAACAGCACGTGCATCTCCAACAGCTTGTGTCTGCTATCCATGGAGCCTGAAAACCCATGTTGCTCGGCTATCTTTTGCTCTATCTCATCGAAGGTATTAGTGGGCTCATCTAGCTCAATGTCCCTATAAAAACCCGCTGCTTGCAGCGTAACCAGCTCGTTCTCTGTTTTACGCATCACATGGGTCATACGCTCCGCACTTTGCAGGTCGCTCTCCCCATAGGGTACCACCACATCCTCAGCCGGGACGTATAGCGACACCTGCCTACCTCTAGCGGGGTCAAAATATACCTTTTTGAAGGCGTTGCCCGATAAGCCCAAGCCCCACAACATCCGCTCGTGTTCTGCGCGATACTCCGCCATCTCCTCGGTTAACTGGTAATTCATATCCTGGCGAACGCGCTCCGCCGCTTCCTTCTTCTCTGTCGTTTCTTCCCCGATAATCTTTGTCTTAACGGGCCCCGCTGCTGGAAAAGTCTCCATCATAGTTTCCGCTTGGAACTTAACCAACGCCTCTGCTAACACCGGGTGGTACACCCCACAGGCATTTTCCCAAGGTTCTGTGCGAGTCTCAATCTTAAGCCCGAGCAACTCTAACCCGTCCACATAAGTTTGTATCCAGTCCGAGCGTGACGAAATATCGGTATCAAAGTGCTCTACTAGCTCACCAGACAACGTCTGGAGGTCTGTCTCCTCCATCTCTTCTGCGAGGTTAGCATCAAAGTCATCGGATACTTCCCCCCCAAATTCTTCCCCCAGGAGTACCGTTACCTCATCGGGGTCGTCGTCTTCAATCTCTATCTCTACCGGTTCTGACGCATATTCTTCAATCTCATCGTCGCCTAACCCCAATGGTGCTGGATTCATTGCCTTATCTACGTTACCCATGTTCTACTCCTAATAGTACCCTTTTGTCCTGCGTTTAAAATCGGGTAGGTCAGGCTCCTCATCAAGGTCTGTACCTACATATCCACCCCTACGAAATCTCATTAATGCCATACTAACCGAGTCCACATAGTCGTCGTTAACTCCCGCCGGAAAACTCGCTACCTCTTCGATAACCTCTTCCGCCCAGTGTGTGTTCGGGGCCCATACCCGCCCGGACGCAAATAAGTCCGACACAGCATTTAATCTAAATATCTTATCATTGCCCTTGGTAGGTGTGAATTCCCCTACCGGTATGCCCATAGCCCGCATCTCATATATGAGGGGCGCACCTGAGGCTTTCTTTTCAATTATTATAGAGTCCGGTTCCCACTCCTTATACTGCTGGACTGCTTTTGCTTTTAATTCCGGGAACTCTAGTCTATCCCTAAATGCATTTAGTAGCACAATGTTAGCTTGTGGTTCCCCTCTAGCCCCGTCTTTATAAAAGACCCCCCACGTCGTGCAGGCTGAATAGTCCGCCCGGTTTGTTTTCTCAAAGGCCGTGTCCCAGCTCTGCAATATAAACTCACACTTAGGCGGCACATCTTTGTCCCAAGTCTGCCACCACTCTCGCTTAACTATAGCAGAAGCCTCGGATGTCGGATTCTGCTGATACTGCGCCATCCACTTACTGTTGGGTAGTTCTTGTTTTAGTGCCAGCATCTCTTCTTCGGGCCAAAACTCCGGCCACAACATTTTGCCTGAGGGTAAAATAGCAGGGAACTCAATTACTTCCCAGCTCTCCCCACCACGCTCTACTGCATCCTTAAGCACCCGACCTATTAAGTCCCGTTTTGACCAGCGGGTGGCGACGATAAGTATGGCCCCTCCCGGTTGCAGCCGCTGCCTCGGGCCTGAGGTGTACCACTCATACGTCTTGTCATAAATCCCCGGATTAATCTCCGCTAGCGCCGCCTCCTGCTCGGAATGTGCGTCGTCGATTATGAGTAGGTCAGCACCCATACCAGTAACCGTACCCGAAACACCGATGGCAAAATATGTTCCCCCCTTATTAGTGTTCCAGCGCCCAGCCGCTTTACTATCTGACTGCAACCCCACCCCCGGGAATATCTCCGCATAGACGGGCTGGTCAACCAGGTTACGCACTTTACGTCCGAAGCCCACCGCCAGCTCGGCTGTGTTAGAACTCTGAATTACTTTTTTATGTGGGAATTTCCCAAGGAACCACGCTGGCAACAGGTATGACGCGAATTCCGACTTAGTATGTCGCGGAGGGAGGCATATAATCAGCCGCTTACATGTCCCGGCTACTACCCGCTCAAACGCTTCCGCCATCCTAACGTGGTGTCGCCCGCTTATAAACGACGGCCATACTTCTTTGGCAAAAGCCAAGAATTTGTCCTGTAGTAATGTCCGCTTTTTCAGTTTCGCCAGGTGGTCTAACTCTTTAAGCAGCTGTTGTTGCTCCGCCATGGTTAGCAGGGGTAATACCGTCGGTATGTCTTTTAGAGATATGTTGTTTAAGAGCTGTGTCACTCGTCTTCTTCCTCGTCGACTTCTTCCTCGTCGACCTCACTCTCCCGAGTACCTTCACTCTCCCGAGTACCTTCACTCTCCCGAGTACCTTCATATCCCCAAAAGCAACATATTACTCCCACTATACACACCAGCGACAGCAGCATTGACGCTGCTCTGATTACTGTTATGGGGTCACTCATTAGCTTCCTCGTCGACTTCTTCCTCGTCGACTTCTTCCTCGTCAACTTCTTCCTCGTCGACTTCTTCCTCGTCGTCATCTAGCAAGCCCAACTCCGCTTCCAGTGAGTCCATCAGAGGCACTACATCTATAACGTCCGCATTTAATAGGCGCTTCACCCGTTCCTTAATTTCCGCCTCGAGCGCATCCGGGTCTTGGTGTTTTATTGTCACCTCCGACCGGTTAGTGAATAGCCCTATATCTATGTGCTTACCCAGTAACTCCAGCGCCCGCAGCTCATATTTAGTATCCCCGCAGTTGGCAATCTCCATAAGCTTATTAGTTATCGCTGCCCGACTGACATCAACGTCCAGACCCAGCTGTGCGCCATAAGTCTTTAAAAACCCTATCGCTGCGTACGCAGTGTTTTGTTTTGTTATCTTTTTGCCCTGTGTCTTGCTTTTCACAAAGGCTTCCAGGAGGGATGCTTCCTTATGGAGTGTTACGTCGTCTGCTGTTAGGGATGCACCAAGTGCTTCTTGCAGTCGGGCCGTGTTAGCCGCAACGACTACCTCCTCTAACTTATTCTCGGTCTCTTCATCACCCATGTCATAGGGCATGGGGACATCATCTTGTGGGTCTATTACCGTTAGCATTTAGGTCTTGTCCCTAGCTTCGTCTCGTGCTGATGCACGTGTCCTGTCGAACTTAGTCGAATTTGTGTAGTAATGCAAGTGGATGAAAGCCTGTGGCACAAAGTTACCTAGTTTTTCAAATTTTTAAAATATTTTTTTAGGGGGTTTCGTTTTAAAAAGGGAGGGGGGTAGTCGCTTTGTAGCACAATGTGCGCTGATTCTGAGAAAAACGAGAATTATGGTGTAAATTAGTAAGTATAGGTGGGGAGTGTATAAGAAAAAAAACGGGTGGTACGGGGTAGGTGGGTCGCGTCCGATACGATGTGCCACGTTTTAACCTATACTTATAGTATGAAGTGGCAATCCCGTCGCTTCTTTTATAGACCGTCACTAGTGACGGTCTGGAGAATTTAAGATGAATGCATTAAATACAGTCACACCCGCACCAACAACAACGGCCGTCATGTCGGACGATATGCTACAAGGCTTTACAGACTGCGCCAAGGCTGCAACGCGCACCGCAAAGCTACACGCGCAAACCGGCAAGGCAGAAACGTCCGCGGCAAGTACCTACCGTACCCAAGCTGAATATATGTTTAACTATGTCAATCATGACACTCTCAACGCATACTTTTCCCTGCCAGTCCAGTCAAAAGAAAAGCAAGATTTCATTGTTGATAGTCCAGACCTGCTGAAGTGTCGAAATACTTATTACACTGCAGTTAACGCAATCCCAAACTGTACAGAAAAAGAAGTCGAAAACGCTAAAAAAGCGTTCCGCGATCATATTATGATCCGTTACTTGCCACAAATGCTGGCCGTAAAAGGTCTGCGCGAGGCCAGTGTTAAGGCAGACGCTGAATTGGCTGCAGCTAACAAAAGTAACGATGGCCGCGCAATGGCAGCAGCCAACACAACGGCCGCCAACGCTGCAGTTAAACTCGTTTACGGTACGGCGAAGAGCAAGGGCACAACGTCAAAGTTACCTGCTGACATTAGAAAAGCGCATGGTGTACTAGTCGCAGCGGAAAAAGCGGCGAGTACAACTATGCTCGGCCTATTAATC